>Ga0194037_1000073_pt1 | contig 70681 bp, 44 predicted proteins | sample JunL306m_MetaG_FD_148653 | JGI IMG/M metagenome (GOLD analysis project Ga0194037, IMG submission 148653) | Anoxic zone freshwater microbial communities from boreal shield lake in IISD Experimental Lakes Area, Ontario, Canada - Jun2016-L304-6m | ecosystem: Environmental > Aquatic > Freshwater >...
AAGGATATGGACGGCATCCAGGGTGGCCGGATCGTTTCCTTTAAGCAGTATCGCAAGGGCGATACTGCTGTAGATGTGGAACAGGTAGGTTGCGAGTCTGACCGTCCCGCTGCCCCAGGATCGAGATACGACCGCCATAAAGATCGCTACCACGGAAATTATCGGCAGTGAAAAAATGAGTTTTCCGGTTGCCACCGGCAATGCCAATGCCAACAGCACGCCACTGGCAAGGGTAAACGTGCCGGCACCGGGGGAACCTTCATGAGTGCGTTGTGCCAACCAGAAACTAAGCGCAAGCAAACTGACCGCTGTAACCGTACCAATGATGCCCAGAAGACTGGCTCCCCCCCCACCCGCTTTCACAACGTAATAGGCGGTAGAAAAGGACCACAGTGCATTGATTGTTGGCAGTGACGCGTCAAAACGTGAAATTCGTTCTGACTTCCTGAAGATGATGCCACTCAGGGAAAATGCAAAGTAGGTTGCTGCGAAGATTGCCACTACCGGCAAAAACCACGGATGAGCAAGATCTGGAGAAGGAATTTCAGTTCGTCTCAACACACTTCCCAAACGGAATCCCCAAAGCTGAATCATGAACATGGTGACTATAAGGACCGACCAGCGTAACCAACCGCAGCGCTTCATCTGTGCAGCAAAATACGCAAGCACGTTGGCTGCAAAGAGCACCAGCGAAAGGTAGGGGAAAAAGGGATGCGGGTAATCAATTGCCGCTCCGGCAAAGCACATACCAAGCGTTCCGACCGAGATCGGAGTAAAGGCATCAAATCGGCGACTGATGATTGCCATGGTAATACCGGTAACAACCAGGGTCGCGTAGGCCGGTATAAGAGGTAGCGACTGGAAATGTGTGTGTGTCTCCACAACGATGGTTGACATTAAGATTGCGCCGCAAGAAGCAAAAACCGGAGCAAGCGGACTTTGTTTACTGAAATAATACCAACTGGCGACAATCAGGAGTGAGGCATAGCTCATGCCCAGTACTGATCCGACCAGCTTACTGACAATGCCGCTATCGGTGACAGTCCTGAATATCAGTGCGACCACCATCAAAAAACAGAGCGCTGCAAGACGCGGTAAAAAAGCCGTACGGCTCGCCCAGTTGAGAACCTCTTCTGACACATCAGCAATATCTTCTGCTGGATAATCATTTTCCGGTATCGGGGCGGATGTATCAACACCGGCACTGGCAGTTCCGGTCGTTTTTTCATCTCCAAGACGCGCAGTCAAACGCTCCAACTGCTGTTCCATAGCTTTCAGCCGGGCTGTAAGCTCCTGCTCCCGCTCTTCTGTAGTCGGGTCTGACGATGACATCTCTTACCCCCCTGTTTGATGAATATCTACACTTAGTATCAATATGGATACAGGCAATACTTCTATAAATATAACAGCGTTTAAAATAATTACATCGCTTAGTTTTGTCAACAGAGATTGTTCTTCTAAATATTTCAGATAAATATCAAAATTGTAAACGCGACCATCTATCCCGTATAAACTGAACTATAAAAACTGGTGTTCTCAGCTTCCTTTTAAGTTGCATTTTAAACACCTATATGCTAGTTAGGAACGTTTTTTACTACGTATAGAGCTGTTTACCTTGGCGTTATAAGTTATGGATTTCCCATAGACCCCGCCCAGTATCCGAGGAGGAATTGAATGGAGCCGATTAAAAAAGTAAGTGCAGAAAAATACTACATGAACGTCATCAGTTTACTGGGGATGCTCACGTCAGCAATCTCTGCTATTGTGATCGTGCTGTTTCTGGCGTTGCAGGCGTTCAGGGGGTTTGAAAACCCATACCTGGAAATAGTGACGTTTTTCCTTTTGCCTGGCGGAATTCTGTTCGGTGGTGTCCTGACATACTTCGGTGCATGGCGCACTCGAACCCGGCACCGGAGGAATCCTAATGTCGACCTTCCCCCGTTGCCACGACTAGACTTTAACGACCCACGCAAACTACGCCTCACGGCTTTCTTTGCTCTCGTAACTGTTGTATTTTTCGCTGTTATCGGGGTGACCACTATCAAAGGGTTTGAATTCACTGAATCCACAGCCTTCTGCGGTGAAGTCTGCCACGTACCAATGGAGCCGGAAAACACCGCCTGGCAGCAATCGCCGCACGCCAGGGTTCGCTGCGTTGAGTGCCACGTCGGCTCCGGACTCGATTATTACGTCAAAGCCAAGATTAACGGAACCAGACAGCTCTACTCTGTCCTTACCGGCACATTCCCGACACCGATTCCTACTCCCGTTCACAACCTGCGACCAGCCCGAGGCACATGCGAACGCTGCCACTGGCCTGAAAAATTCATCTCTGCGCGCCACAAAATATTTTCGCATAACGCACCTAACGAGGAAAATTCGAAGCGCGAAGTACAGATGCTGATCAAAATCGGCGGCACCCCTGGAGCGCCGAATACATCCGGTATTCACTGGCACATCGGCAAGGAGGTTTCCTATGTTGCCACTGACGAAAAGCGCATGAATATTCCGTATATTGCTGTTAAACGAAGCGATGGTAGCCTGGATGAATATGCCACTACTGAAAAACCGGCTTCAAAGGAAGAACTTGCTAAACATGAAAAGCGGGTTATGGACTGTATCGATTGCCACAACAGACCGGCTCATTCATATAACCCTCCCAGCGACGAATTGGATCACGGATTTGAAGCCCACAGACTCGATCCCTCACTGCCGTTCCTGAAAAAGATCAGCGGCGAACTGCTGGAAAAACCGTATAAGAGCAAAGAAGAGGCGATCGCAGCAATCGACAAAGGGCTCAAAGAGTACTACGCCAAGAACTATCCTGCTCTGGTAAACGCCAAAGCAGCCTCCATCAAACAGGCATCAGAAGAGATACAGCGCATCTATTCCAGAAATTACTTCCCTAAAATGAAAGTTATCTGGAGCGCCTATCCGTCTCATATGGGGCACTTCTACTTCCCGGGCTGCTTCCGCTGCCACGATGGTAAACATAAGAATGCTGCCGGTAAGTACATTTCAAAGGATTGCAATCTGTGCCATAGCGTTCTCAGTCAGACGCAGGAAAATATTCCTAAAGGGACCCAGGTCAAAAACTTTGTCCACCCGGTCGATATCGGTGACGAGATGATGAAAACCAACTGCAGTGAGTGTCACGCTCCTGCTGGTCTCGATGTAACCGGCGGTGCTGGTGAGAAAAAACAACACTGATCCATTTTAGGATGCAACAAACGTCAAGGGGACCCCGATCAGATTTGATCGGGGTCCCCTTGACGTTTCAACAGCAATACTATCGAAAACTTAAAGTTCCTCGTACACCTCAACCTCTGTACAGGCGTAACCATCTGACTCTTCCGTAGCCCCGTCAGAGATATCGGACTCAGCCTTCAAATTACAGATAAACTGGGTATTCTCACGAATTGTGCGCTGTATATCCACCAGCAGGCTTTCCAATTCTCCCGATTCTTTGTCAGCATCTGGCATGATCAGTGCCCCAACGTATCAAGATACCTCTCGGCATCCTTGGCTGCCATACAGCCCGTGCCAGCCGAAGTGATAGCTTGACGATAGGTGAAATCCTGAACGTCACCGGCAGCGAAGACACCTTTGATACTGGTTGCAGTCAGATTTTCATCTAAGCTTCCGGTTTTTGTTCGGATATAGCCATCTGTCATATCAAGCTGACCATCAAATATTGTGGTATTCGGCGCATGCCCAATAGCAATAAAGACTCCGTGCAGCGTAAGATCTTTGGTTGAGCCATCACGATGGCGGATACGCATACCGGTCACGCCGCTGACATCTCCCAAAACTTCATCCAGCTGACAATCCCACTCAATCGTAACATTACCGGATCGTGCTTTTTCTATCAGACGATCGGACAGCACTTTTTCCGCCCGAAATTCCTCACGGCGATGGACTACGGTGACATGGCGGGCAATATTTGACAGATAGAGTGCTTCCTCAACAGCTGTACTCCCGCCACCAATAACAGCGACATCCTTATTGCGATAGAAGAAACCGTCGCATGTAGCACATGCCGAGACCCCTTTCCCTTTGAATGCTTCTTCTGAAGGCAAACCAAGGTAACGTGCCGAAGCACCGGTAGCAATAATCAGAGCATCGCAGCTGTAAGAGGTCGAATCCCCCTCCAGTAGAAACGGTCGCTGACGGAGATCAGCAAGCTTAATGTGATCATTGATCATCAGCGTATTAAAACGTTCCGCATGCAGACGCATGCGCTCCATCAGATCCGGCCCCTGCACCCCCTCAGGGTCGCCTGGCCAGTTATCGACCTCAGTAGTAGTCATCAACTGCCCCCCCGGTTGAAGACCGGTTATAATGACCGGATTGAGGTTGGCCCTGGCGGCATAGACAGCTGCAGTATAGCCGGCCGGGCCGGCACCAAGAATAATCAGACGATGGTGAATAGGTGACATACTTACCTCCTGAAAAAAATGTTTTTTGACTCTAGCAGTAAACCTGTCGCTTGCCAAGTATGTTTGACCGCTGGAGTTTACTCTGGTATTATCCCGACATGTTACCAACTGAGAACACACTCATTACCCTTCCCGAGCTCATCAGCGATGCCTATGATCGGCTAAAAAAACGTGTCCGACGCAGTGAACTGATCTATTCACACTACTATAGTGAGCAGACCGGAATTCCGTTGTACTTCAAGTGCGAAAATCTACAGCGTACCGGATCTTTCAAGATCAGGGGAGCGCTCAATTTCATGACCTCTCAACCGAGAGAGAAATTGTTGAATGGCGTTATCACCGCTTCGGCCGGCAATCATGCCCAGGGGGTCGCCTTCTCTGCCGATCTACTCGGAGTTGCAGCAACCATCTACATGCCGGAAATAACACCACCACAAAAGGTGCAGGCCACTCGTGACTACGGAGCCGAAGTGGTGTTGACCGGTCGCAATTTCGATGAGGCCTGTGTCGCTGCGCTGGAAGCCCAAAAGTGCAATGGTGCACTGTTTGTACATCCCTTTAATGACCAGCTGGTTATGGCCGGCCAAGGCACAATCGCCTTGGAAATACTTGAAGAGCTTCCTGATGTACGCAACGTCATCATTCCGGTCGGCGGTGGCGGCCTGATTGCCGGGATGGCATCAGCACTACGTGATAAAGCCCCGCACATCCGCGTCATCGGTGTCGAATCGGTAGCGGCTCCATCCATGTCGGCGTCTTTTAAAGCAGGCATGCCGTGCGAACAACCAGTCAGCGTCACTCTGGCCGACGGTATCGCGGTCAAATTGCCCGGTTCATTAACGGTACCAATAATCTGTGACTGTGTTGATGAGATTGTGCAAGTAACCGAAGAGAATATCGCGCTGGCAATTGTTTCGCTGCTGGAGAAAACCAAGTTACTGGTAGAAGGGGCCGGTGCTGTGACATTGGCAGCAGCGCTCAACAAGCACATTCCATATCTTGAAGGCAAAACTGTCTGTCTGCTATCAGGCGGTAATATTGATGTAAAGACTATTTCACAGGTAGTTGAACGAGGTCTTATCGCCGGAGGGCGCTACCTCAAACTAACGGTCGAACTGGATGATCACCCCGGAGCTCTGGCACTTCTGGCCGATAACATAGCTGCTACCAGAGCCAATATATTTCACATCACACACGACCGACGTTCGAAAGCACTGGCAATCGGACGGACCGACGTTTCGCTAGAACTTGAGACGCGCGGGTATGAGCATATTAAGGAAATCATCAGTTTTCTGGGGAGGAAAGGCTATGACCTGTCGGTCATCTAGCCTTGATATGTATGAAGAATCAGCAGGAGCAGGCTCAAAAACTTTTTATTGAGGGTGTACAATTATTACAGACAGGGAATGCCACCGAGGCGTTGGCCCGCTTCCAGACGTTAGCGCCGCTCTGTCTCACAAATGTAAATCTGCTTCTTTACACCGGTACAGCGCTATATGAACTGAGACGTTATGAACAGGCTGTCATTACATTCGATAAAGCAATAGAACTCGCTCCCCATATGGGTGAAGCTCATAACAATCTCGGAAATACATTGCTTGCTCTCGGCCGTTTTTCCGATGCGGCAGACAGCTTTACCAGAGCGGTAAATTTGCTTAAATTATCACCTGTGCCTCTAGCAGCGCTGGCGACGGCTCAACAGGCGTGTGGCCAAATTTCTAAAGCAGAAATATCGTGCCGTTCTGCATTGACAATCGCTCCAGACTTTGCTGCTGCTCACTGGAATCTAGCTTTGAATCTATTGTTGCAGGGGCACTATGAGGAAGGGTGGCTGGAGTACGAGTGGCGCTGGCGAAAAGTGGATTTTACATCTCCACTTCGGCATTCAGACATTCCTCCTTGGGACGGTTCAGCGCTAAACGGCAAAAGGATACTACTCCACGCTGAACAGGGATTCGGAGACGCTATCCAGTTTGTACGCTATGTGCAGCTCGTAGCTCAAAGGGGGGGTAAAATTGTTCTGGAATGCCACCCTCCGTTAGTTCCTCTTTTTCAAGCACTTGATAGCATCGAGACGATTATTCCCTTTGGTGCACCGCATCCTCCGTGCAGTTGTCAGTCTGCGCTGCTTTCGCTTCCTCGCATTTTCGGAACAACCGTCAAGAATATTTCTGCAGAGACTCCTTATCTGAAAGTAAATCCCCAGTATCGTGATAAATGGGCCGCTCTGACATCCAAGTATCCTGCTGCCCTGCGAGTAGGGCTGATTTGGTCCGGCAATAGCTTCCCCGATCCTCTGCGCTCGTGTCACGTAACAGATTTAGCACCGCTGCTTACCTTGAACGGGATCACTTTTTTCTCACTGCAGATAGGCGCTCTGACTACAGATATGAAACCATCATTAATTAATTTAACAGAATCAATTCACGATTTTGCAGATACCGCTGCTTTTGTCGAGCAGCTCGATCTGGTGGTTTCCGTAGATACGGCTGGCGCTCATCTCGCTGCCGCACTCGGCAAGCCGGTCTGCCTACTGGTACCGTTTGCTCCGGATTGGCGCTGGCTGTTGATGAGAAGTGACTCCCCCTGGTATCCATCCATGCGCCTTTTTCGTCAGAAACGGCCCAGAGAGTGGAGAACAGTTATCAACGAGGTATATCATTACCTTCGGATACTGAAAAAAAATACCCCCTGAAAATAAATTCAAGGGGTATACAAATTGTAAGTGTTGAATTAGATCAACTGGCTTGATTTGTTCTCAGACCTGCTGCGATATTGAAATTGATATCGATAACAATGGAAAGCTTTTCAGGATCGGGAAATGCCAGCACCTCAAAAAGTCGCTTGTCGATAAAAATACTGAGGTTGAGTATATCTTCTCGAAGATTTCTGGGAAGCGGATTTTCTGGATCAGAAAGCTCTGCCTGAAAAAAACTCCACACCTTCTGATTAAATTTCACCGCCTCGGTCAATTTTTCGTTGCGATCAATGGCGCTCCAATTATCTTTAACCTGCTTGAGCATAATTCCGGCTCTGGATAACACCGATGCTTCCAGTTCCCTGCCGCTCAAAACTTCTTTCTGCATAGTACTGTAGGCGTTAACCGAGTTTTGATCCATTTCTCAAGAGCTCCTCTTCATACGTTATCAGTTTCTTGGTCTGCTTCAATGCCTGATAGTAACTGTCGCCCACAATAGCCTGACTGATCTGTGAAATCAAGTCTTTCATACTCGGAGCCGCCTCCAGCAATTCTTTGGCAAGCTCTTCATAGAGCGGATAAGTCTCAGCACGGCGCTCACTGTCAATATACATAAGCTGTATGGCCAGATAGAGGCGACGACATGGTGTTACAGCTTCATGCTCTGTAATAATATCAGTCTGCCGGAGAATGGGGACGTTGTTTTCAACCAGAAAATGAATGCCAACGGATCCGTTCTTAATGACAGCACCGCCTATAACAACCTTCTCGTGCGGTTTAAGGGTTATTTTAAGCGACATATGCCCTCACGGCTGAACCAGTGCCTGAGTTACTTTGTTACTGAATTCAGATAATTGAGACGAAGTCTTTTCAAGGGTTTGCGATGCGTCAACAAGTTGCGCGTCACTACTGCCTTTTGAAAGCTCCGGAACCAACGACTGTTTAATTTGGCCGTTACTGTCAAAAAGAGTTGACCACATAAGTTTGACCTTCTCATACGGCGCAGCAGGAGGAGCAGGTACCATCAGACTTAACAGCTCTTTCCGCAAAGATGTGTATTCCATCAATCTGTCATTTCGTTCCTTGCTGTCAATCGGAAACGGCGGATAGTTTTTCACAACCCCCTGAACACTGTTTTTCATGGCATCAATCTGGTCAACAGCAGAATTAATCGATTCATTTGTTTCCCGCACGCCCTTAGCCAATTGATTGAGACTGGCATGCATTTGTTCTATTGCACGTACGGTATCGAGGTTTTTCAGCGATACAGACGAACGAACCTGCACCGTATCCTTTGTTCCGAGCGTCTCAGAGGCAACCTGAGAAACAGAGTCTCCGTTAGAGCGATTTGCGGGTACAGGAGCAGAGATCTGCTGTTTATATGCATTATTTGCAAGACTAATAGTGCTTATCTTTAGTGCGTCCATGGCGTGTTCCTCCCTTCATAAAACAATTCAAGGGGAGCACAGGCCCCCCTTGAATTGTGTCTCAAGACTATGCGTTAGACTCCGTAAGCTTAGAACAGACGGAGAACGGACTGAGCAGCCTGTGAAGAGAGGCTCAAAGCGGTAGTACCAAGTGACTGGCGGGTCTGCAACATTAGCATGTTAGCACCTTCATTATTCATGTCTGCCAGAGTTAATCCGTCGGCACCCTGCTGCAGGGTATTGATGACATTATCAGTAAAATCCTGACGGGCGGTAATAATAGAAAGGTTACTGGCAAGAACAGAAGAGTTGGAACGCAAGGTAATCAGCGCGTTGTCCATAGCGGCACTCGCAGTACCTGAAACTCCTGCGGTACTCCATCCAGTACCGGACGTAACACCTAACGCAGCTGAATCAGCAGCGAAGCCGTTAACAACTAGGCTTGCATTACCTGTTTTTGCAGCAAACTCGATGGAAAGCGTTCCACTGGTCAGCAGATTGGTACCACGGTAGGCAGAGTCACTTGCCAGGGTTGTAATCTGGCTTGTAATCTGCAAATACTGACTTTCGTACGTCAACTGAGACAGCGTATCGGATGTTGCAGAAGCTGAGCTGGCGAGAGCTTTTGCAGACTGGATCAGGGCTGTTATTGCCTTGATGCCGTTATCAGCATTCTTGATAATCTGCACTGCCTCTGTCATGCCATCTTTTCGATTTGCCAAATCGCTTGCTCTCTCCAAGTGGGCAGCAGCAGCAAAATAGTTGGTAGGATTGTCAAGGGCGGAGTTAACTTTCTTACCGGTACTCAGGCGATTCTGAGTTTCGGCTAACTGGCCTGCTGTTTTTTGGAGTGCGAGGAGGTTGTTGCGCATACCTGCGGTGAGTGAAATGTCTGAGGTTGCCATGATGATGCTCCTTTCTGGGTTGTACCGGCTGAGGACCGGGTGCGCTTTCTGCGCTTACTTAATCTTTCGTCGTTTGCATGTTTAAACTTTAGAAAAATAATAGTTCATCTTGAAAATAGTCTCAGCCTATTGTTCCATTCCTGTACCTTTGATGGACTGGGCGTCAGATACGGGACCGTTCTCGGTAGCGTTTCCAGTGTTGAGACAAACAGATATGGAAGACTTAACATTAGGGTCTGCCTATCACAGACAGGCAGTAAATCTCCGTGCCCAACTATCTGGTTGACTCCACGAATTGATGACATAAGCGCACGTAGAGGCGACTGGCAACTGACGACGACCCGGAATCCGATATCAGCTAATAGGGACAGATAGCGGCAGAACTGAAGAGAATCTCCGAAGCCCTGTTCGCTGTGTACCAGTACAGATGTACCGTCGTCGTGGAACCGCAGTTCATCATGCGTGAGCATGGGCCACGGAGGAAGAACTCCTGGTTCAATGTACCTTAAACGCCATTCAAAATGGCACCATCCTTCCAGATAGTCACCCATAGATAACAAGGAATAGGCTAGGTTCAGATGGCCCGCAACATGATCGGGATCCAGCTCCAGAACACGTCTGAAAGAGGATTCCGCTTCACCATATCTGCCGCATAGCAATAATATAGCACCAAAGTTGAGGAGGGCATCCGGGCTGTTCTCTTCCTGAGACACTCTATTACGGTGTTCTTCCAGTTGTTCTTCCAACACCTGCCGCTCGCGTGAATTTCCATTAGCGGTATATGTCGATATAATTTTTTCATTCCAGTTCAAGCGACTGCAGGATAAATCCGACAGTCGTTGTGCGACCTCCTGAATCAACCCGTTCCAGTCACCATGGCTTCGTTGCCGGAAAATTCTCATCGTAGGATACCAGGGACAGTCACCCCTATCAGTAAGCCAGCGCCATTCTGAAGTATGTGGGAGCAAAAGCCAGGTTGGTCGCCCGGTGGCACCCGCAAGATGTGCCACCGCCGAGTCAATTGAAATAATGAGATCGAGATTCGCTATCAAAGCGGCGGTATCCTCAAAATCATTGATCTGGTCTGTAAAATTAATAAGATGAAGTTTACTTGACAATTTTTCATCTACTTGTCCTGGTTGAAGTGTTACAAAGTCAATATTCTGCAGATTGAAGAGAGGTCTCAGGGCAGAAAAGGGGCAACTACGCCTCCAATTAAGTGGATGGCTCTGGCTTCCTGACCAGGCGAGACCCACAAGAAGGTTGGCGGAACTCGGATCCTCAAGGCTTACAGATTCTCGGTTTTGTGCACAGTCGTGCAAAGCGGTAGTAACATCGTTGACCAGCGAAGACCAATCCCCCTGCAACGGCTGCCTGAACAGCCGTATTGTCGGATACCAGGGACTATCTTCACGCCCACAGAACCAACGCCATTCAGCCACATAAGGGAGTATTACCCATGTCGGGGCACCAAGCGCACCAGCCAAATGGGCAACAGCAGTATCAATAGTTATCACCAGATCAAGATTGGCGATGAAGGCGGCTGTATCAGCAAAATCGGTAATACACCCCGTAAAATCTTTGATTGCAGAATATGCTCCACTCTCCGCCAACTGTTCAGATCCCAAACCTATCTGTAAACTGAAAAATTCAACTCCCGGAACATCCCATAGCGGTGCAAACAACTCTAATCGGCAGGATCGTTTACGATTAAGAACCTGACTCTGTTTGGCAAACCAGACCAGACCTACACGGAAAGATGCAGCTGGCCTCAGACGTTTGTGCCAGTCCTCGATATCGGTAGAAGTTGCAGCTAGATACGGAATGTTCGAGGGTATTGTTTCAATAGTTGTATTAAACACCAAAGGAAGCGACATTAACGGCAGATGGCAGTCGAAATACGGTAGCGTCTCTCCTGCAACAATTACTTCGGCAACACCGTTAAGTGATAGCAGCAATCGCTTTAATACCGGTGTCTGGCATTCAACGACAACACTGCCGCCGCGTCCTGCGACCAGGGAAACGTAGCGGGAAAACTGGATAGTATCCCCAAACCCCTGCTCTGCATGGAGCAGAATTGTGCGCCCGGTAAGGTCGGAACCGTCCCAGCGTGGTTGTAAAAAAAAACGGGAAGGAACAGGATTTACTTTTATAAATCGCCATTCGAACTCCCTCCAGCCCTCGGAATAAGCTCCCATGGCCAACAAGGCCACCGCCAGGTTCCAGTGTCCATCTGCATAACCAGGATCGATTTCAAGAAGCCGACGATATACCGCAACAGACTCTTCTAAACGCCCCTGCGAACAAAGCACTACCGCCAGATTATTAACTACAGTAACCGTTTCCGGAGCCAAATCAAGAGCACGGCGATAACACTCCTCAGCTTTATCGAGCCGTTCAATTGACTGATAGGCTGTTCCCATCAGGTTCAGAGTCTCAGTACGGCCAGGGCGAAGGTTCAGAGAACGGTTATATGCATGTATTGCATCCTCAAAACGCTCCTCTGCCTGACAAACTTCAGCAATACCCTGAAAAGCATCAGGACAGGAGGGGTCCAGAGAGGCAGCACACTCAAACTCAGCACGCGCTGCCACAAAATTCCCCGACTTTTTCCACATTTCACCAAGCGAGACATGAGCCCCGACAAAATCGGGATTCAACCTGGTAACACTTACATAGCACACGCGTGCTTCATCCAGTCTGTTGCAACTGAGACAGGTATTCCCCATATTTAATAGTGCCGGAATATAATCTGACTTCAACTCTAACGCTTTCTGATAACAGGCAATGGCCTCTTCGAAGCAGCCCTGAGCATCAAAAGCTACACCCCTATTGCAATAAAATTCCGCATTTTCAGGTTCACAATTGATCGCACGTAAAAAGGCCCGCTCAGCTCTCTCGGCTGATCCGGATTTCAACAGGGTTATTCCTAATTGGTTGAGAGCAGTAGCACTGCCAAGCAGTCGTCCCAATTCAGATCGTACATGACTGAAAACACCCTGCCAGTCTCCTGCAGAAATCTGCTGAAATAACCGCATCGTAGGGTACCACGGTGTATCCTCCCTTCCAAGCAACCAGCGCCACTCCGCCACAACTGGCAACAGAATCCAGACTGGTTTACCCAATGCTCCCGCCAGATGCGCCACAGCCGAATCCACGCTGATAACGAGATCAAGTCCCGCAATGATCGCTGCCGTATCAGAAAATCCCCTAACCTGTCCGGTTATATCTGTAATGGTTATACCAGCAGGTAAATCCTGTAGTTGTTCTCGTCCGGGCCCAACTTGTAAACTGTAAAAATCAACACCATACAGATCCGTCAGCGGCGCAAAATCGCGTACTACACATGAACGGTTCCGATCATCTAAATGCGTAGATGTACCCTGCCAGGCCAGGCCGATGCGAAAACGATCCTCATTCAGAAAAACTTGTTGGCACTCCTCTGCCCTGACCGGGTCATAACTGAGATAGGGAATATGATGTGGAATTGTTTCCAATGCCGTCCCAAACAGATACGGCAGACTTTGCGCTGGAGTATGTACATCAAATGCCGGTAAAGCACCCTGTTCGCGATCTACCACTAAGCTTACACCATCGCAAGTTGCAAGCAGTGAGACCAGTTCTGGTAACGCGCAAACAACAACCTTCCCGCCCGCACCAACAGCAAGAGGCGCGTAACGGATAAATTGAATCATATCACCGCGTCCCTGCTCCATATGAATCAACAGAGTTTTCCCGTCAAGTGAGGTGCCGTCCCACATAGGACGGCCTAAATCGGGAACCCTGGAATTAAAACCATGCGCTTTCCAGCGCCATTCATATTCTTTCCAACCATGAATAAAATCACCACTCTGTAGCAAGAGCATACCCAACAGCCAGTGGGCGTCGGCATGTTCAGGATCATTTTGAATTGTCCTTAGTGCCGACTCGATAGCCTCCTGATACAAGCCGCTTTGTTGACAGGATATAGCCAGGTTGTAATGAGCCTTTATAAAGCATGGGTCAAGGGTTGTAGCGATACGATATCGGCTGATTGCCTCCTGCAATTCCCCCTGGAGTTGCAGCACTACGCCCAGGCAGTACTGTGGATCGGGTAATTCCGGCTGGCGATCCACTATCTGCCTGAAGCAGCGTTCTGCGGCGACAAGATCACCGGTTTCTTTAAAATGAAGCCCTTGTTCGAAAACCACTTCAACATTCAATTGCTCGGAGATAGTGTGCCTGGTGACTAACAGCCTTTTCAGCTCATTATGAACCCTCTGGATCACACCTTCCCAGTCTTTAACCTGTCCATGATCAAATACCCGCATAGACGGATACCAGGGAGTATTGTCACGCCCCTCCAACCACCGCCATTCGGAACTCACCGGTAAAATCACCCACACTTGCAACCCCATCGCTCCAGCCAGATGAGCAACTGCTGTGTCAACAGAAATAACCAGATCAAGGTTAGTCATCAGTGCCGCTGTTTCGGTAAAATCTGTCAGAAACATCGTGAGGTCGATTAAGTTCATTCCATCAGGCGGAGAAGCTGTTTCAGCGGCTCCGTCTCCGAGTTGCAAACTATAAAAATGCACACCGTGCTCGTCAGCAAGCGGTGCAAAAGTACTAAGTTTGCAGGAACGCTCCTTATCATGTGGATTTTTCGGATTTCCGCGCCAGACCAATCCGACACGAAAATGAGCGTTATCACCGAGCATCTGCTTCCATTTGAATGTTTTCTCAGTGTCAGCAAACAAATAAGGAGTCTGATAAGGAATCGTATCCACTGTGGTTCTAAAAATGTGAGCAAGACTGATTGATTGTATGTAAACATCTGTCAAAGGCGGATCTACGGATTTCGGCACAACCAGTTCCACTCCGGGGAAATTTTCAAACAAAGGAATCAATGGTGGATCAACTTCGAAAACAACTCTTCCACCTTGTTCAGCCACAAGCGGTATATAGCGGGCGAACTGAATGACATCGCCCATACCCTGCTCACCATAAATCAGTATGCTCCTGCCGTTTAGCGGTGCCCCATTCCAGCGCGGTTGCCGGTAGGTACGAACGTCAATATCGAATTCTTCAATGGCCAGTCGAGCCTCAAAATTGGCAAAACCAGACAGATAGTCTCCGTTGCGAAGTTGAATTATTGCCATGTTATAGGTCGCATCAAGGCAATCAGGCCGGATGGCAAGTATCCTTTGACATGTATCAAAAGCCTCTGCCGTTTTTCCCTGAGATGATAGAGCACTGCCGAGGCTCAACAGAATTTCAATAGAATCAGGCTTCAGCACAATCGCTTTGCGCAGACAAAACTCTGCTTCCGGATAGGCTCTCTGTGTAAGTCTGATTTCACCAAGTGCAAACCAGAGCGCCGGGCTGTTAGGTGACTCTACAAGAGCCAGTCGATAAGCGTGTAAAGCCTCCGTAAGTTGATCGACCATTGTATAAGCTCGACCAAGATTAAATAAGACAGCCGGTTCCTCCGGCAGATGTCTTAGAATAATTTTCAGGTCATTGATTGCAGCTACAGGATCATTTTTTTCAATAGCAGACAGTGCTTGTTGAAAAAGCCTTTCCGATTGTTCGTCTGACAGTTTTGATTCATATGGTTGGATAGAAAAACGGGACCGAAGAGCTTGAACAACTTCGCTTACAACAGAGTCCCAGTCCCCCGATTGCGGTTGGCGAAACAACCTCATGGTTGGATACCAGGGAGAATCCACTCTTTCAAGCATCCAGCGCCAGTCGGCAGTTGCAGGAAGCATAACCCAGACCGACTTCCCTAATGTACCGGCCAAATGTGCAACAGCAGTATCAATCGTGATTACCAGATCAAGATTGGCAATTAAGGCAGCAGTGTCGGCAAAATTATTTATTTCGCCTGTCAAATCTATGACGGTGTTGGTAAACTCTACTGGCAGCGGGAGACTATCAAGAGTTTTCATCTGAATCGAGAAATATCCAACTTCTGAAAAAGCCAGCAAAGGCAGCAGATGCGACGGTGCACAGGAACGACCAGGGTCGGGATCCGTCTTTCCGGCCCAGACCATGCCGATATTGAACCGCTTTGCAAACGGTTTGAAGCGTTCCCGCCAGACAGCTAATAGATCGTATGGCAGAGAGAAATAAGGGACCTGGTTAGGAATTGATTCCAGCGTAGTCTTGAAAAGAAACGGGAGGCTCAAAAGCGGGATATGAACATCTGTTGCGGGAGGACATGCTGCTTTAGCAACAACTTGTTCCACTCCGTGCATTGCACTCAACAAGTTGACAAGTGGATCCTGGACTTCAAGGACAACCTTTGCACCAAGATCATTCAGTAACGGCAAGTAACGGGAAAACATGATCGCATCGCCCAGTCCCTGTTCACAATACACCAAGATGCTAAGCCCATTGAGTGGCGACCCATCCCACCTTGGCTGAGAGTAACTTAGCCTGTCAGCTCCAGGGATTGCATCAAAGCGGTATTCATAATCGGCAAAACCGTTTAAAAAGTCACCTGATCGAAGCAGGTGAGCAGCCCTGTTATAGCGTGCCTTGGCGTTTAGCGGAGATTTACCCAACACAGATTCGTAGCAACAGAGTGCTTCTTTTTGTTTTCCCTGCCTATCAAGTGTATAGCCTAAATTCAGGAGTGTTTCACAAGAGTCCGGATTAAGGGAAAGCGCCTGTCGAAAGCAATGCTCCGCATCAAAATAGCTACAAGATTCTGAAAATGAGATACCAAGAGCAAAGAGTTCTTGCGGTAAACTGACAGTCCCATCATTAGGTTGATTAGATGAAACCGGAGCATTTAAAACCTTCTGCTTAGCTGACATGACATCTTGAATCTGCTGAGTCTTGATTATCAGGCGAAATCTTAATCGAGTTAATTTTACTCATGAAATTCACCTGGTAATTTTTTCGGCAGCACAGATAAACGACCAATTCTTGATGACAGTCCGCATTTCGATTATTCTGAAACCACCAATCAAGTCGATATATCGCCGGTAGCTTTCGGGTGTAAAAACATGCTTATGCGTAGGGTCAAGGGCAATAGTGTTTATGCTACTTTCGTCAGGTAGAACAGCAGCTAATATTCCGCCGACCTTCAAAATGCGCTTCCATTCCAGAAGCGTTTTAATTATGTCAACATAGTGCTCAAGATTGTGGCGAGATACTACAAAATCCAATTCACCATCAACAAACATACCTAGATCGTCTCCAGAAGCACATATATCAGCAACTGACGACTTACCGGCAACACATCCGAATTCACCCAACTCTCCAGAGGCAATCAGATCAACTCCGAGACAATTCGGGTGGGTCTTACGATAACCACAGCCGACATCAATGCCTTTCCCATAAGAACAGTAGTGAAAAAGTGCAAGACGTTCTGGATGAAAATCGTCGCCAAGCTGGTACCCTTGGAGTCCAGATTTCAGCATATAGAGATCCAGAAATCGCTCGGTGGTGCTCATTTACACCTCATGTCAGAGATAGAATTTTTGTGCAATAACAGTTCTACAAAGTATTCTTCTTCAGCAGACACCACATTACATACTACACGACGCTCATCAAAACTCTCAGGACAATTCAGGGTAAGGTAATAGCGCACGATATCATCGTAGTTATCTGACAAAACGGTTGATGCCGCATCCAAATTGGTCACCACACCTAACCCGGATGGTTTAGTCGGGATGGTCATGACTTTTAAATCCGGCCTGAACGTCTTCAAACACGGGATTATCCTCCATACATCTCCAGTCCAGAAACCGGTGCAGCGATCCCGTTCCGCTACTATCGGCGCAATTGGCAGACAGTCGTGGATAAGAACAACCGAGTCTTTGCTGGCATAACGTTCCAGATTAATAAAATCCTTCAGTACCTGCTCAAACAGGTGTAAGCCATCGATAAAACCAAGATCAAAAGAATCCCGTCCAATTACTTCACACAGATCATAGTTTGCAAAAAAATCGTCGCTGGTCACTGGAAAGAGTGTGGCTGGCCTATCCGGACAAACATAGTTTAGTTGCTCCCAAAAACCTTGGTACGGGTCAATGCCGATTGCTTTCGTTTCGGGACCAGCCAAAGCCAGCGACCGGCCATGTCCAAGACCTATCTCGACATAACTGGCGGGACGTAGCCATTGGTGAAAACGAAACAGCCATTCATAATAATCTCCTCCCGGCATTTCGTTTTCCGCAGCCAGCATGAAAAGAGAATCTGCTGCACCGCCATAGGTTGGATCAAGTTCCCGGATGCGTTTGTATGTCTGATGTGCCGTTGATAAATCGCCAAGCGCTGCCTGGATTCTACCGTTAAGTACCTGCAGAAGCAAAAAATCAGGAGACAGTGAAAGTGCGGCCTTAATTGAATCCAGTGCGCTGGCAAAGTGCCGACGATAGAAAAGAATCAAGGTATGACAGTAGAGAGTCATTATTGGACTAGGCTGCGCTTCCAGTACAAGTCGATGAATATTTTCCACCTCAAAACAATGGCCAAGATTTTCATAATAATAAAGCGCCTCAAAAACAAGCTCATACCCGCCGAGTGCTCCGGATAAATTGCCTTCTTTTTGCAAAAGGACTGACTGATGCATCTGATTTTCCAGTTTTTCTAACATATAGCGCATCATAGTATTGACTCTCCGCTCTTACCCGCCATAACAGCAACAAATCTCCGCAACGCATTAATTTCAGCGTCACCTTGACTGCGTTGCGCTACATAGTCGAGCCATTTTTTTGCTTCTCCAAAGAGCCCTTCAGACACCAAATTATGGGCATGCTGCAATGAATATTTTACAAAACCACCTTCCAACAGACTCCCGCTATTTCCGTTTAAGTTAACGCCACGCCATTTATTAAGGAACAAACGACGATTGCGCAGCAGAATATCACCGGCAGTTTCAGCTTTCTCATAATAATTAATTTCTCGAAGCGCTCTGATACTACCGCTCCAGTGGTGGTCATAAGCCGAAGTCGGCACAAGATAGTTTTTCAGACCAGCTTGCCTGATCTGAAGCCCAAGGTCCCATTCCTCAAAGTAGCAGGGCGTAAAACCATTTTCAAAATGTATTATTTTTTCGTTGAAGTGCTGAAGCTTAACGGCAAAAAAGAAACCGGATACCGCATCAACTTCCATTGGTTGATTGAATGTGCCCTTGTCGAAATAGATATAATCACGGGCCAGCGAGAATTCAAAAAAACTTCCTTGCGGACCAACGCAAGCGGCATCCGGAAGTGTTTGAAGTGCCTGTTCAAGCGCCTCTATGGCCAGGCATTCAACATGAAGGTCAGCATTCAGTATAAATACCGTTGGTGTTACGGCAATTTCCAGCCCAAGATTCCAGGCACGGGCGACCCCGATATTGTGTTTCATTATGGCGTAACGGGTAATGCGTGGGTGATATTTCAGATCATCTGCGACATCTTGATTATTAAAGATAACTATTACGTCACCTTCAATATTTTCAAGGTCGCTGAGCAAGGTAAGAATGTTGTACTCGCTTGCTGGGGACATATCCAACACAGGGATAATAAAACTTCGCCGTGTGTTGCTTATACAAATTTCAATTCCTATCTCAGCGTCAATCTTTGGCACTCCTGCCAGCGATTGCAACCGTAGTTCTTTCGCCGAATAGGTGTCCTGCTTACCTTGTAGCACGACCGCCAACAGGTCATTAACGCGGTGGACATACGTGTGAGCATTCTGAACAAGGAACTGCCCTCGTGATGCAATTTGCTGTCGAAGTTCTTCATTTTCCAAATAGAACCGGGCAACGTCACTAACGTTGTCATCTCGGTAAACGGCATAATCCTCTCCGTCTCGAAAAAGCTCGTCTTGACCACTATTCCGGGCCATATCGGTCAGAAGTAGCGTTCCGGTCGACATAACCTCAAAAACCCGCATATTCAAATCATTCCTGATTGCTTCATTAAAAACAAGATGAGACTGGGAAAAGAGTCGTGCCATATCGTCCCAGAAGCATCGCTCATAATGGACCGGAATCTGACTAGCTAATGTTGTAAGCAGCGCCTCGCGCCGAGACCCTGCCATAACTCCACCGACAAAACCAATGGGGTGGATTTTCGGCTCGTCATAGCTGCGATGGATTTCGGGATCACATCCCAAAGGCAACCAGAAGGCGTTCATGCCACGAGATCTGAATTCTTCTAGATACTCCTGTTGGGCTATGAAAATCATATCAAACTGAACGGCCCATTCTAAGTGCGCTTGGAGACTTAGATGCGTATCAATAAAGTAACAGACCTTTGGGCACGGTAACGCATCAATATTTATAGGATTATAACCACCTACTGACTCAACCCACAAATACAGGTCTGGATAATTTTCTGACACCGTGTCGGCAAGAATCTTTGCCATGTCAGGTTGTGGCCCCGTAGAAATATCCTGACTTTTCAACGGCAGCTTCATATTCTGCAACTGCCATTTTTCAATCAAATCATGAGGTAAGGGAGGCCCTATCGTAGTAGTACGACAGCACCGTCGGAGTGCTCTTTCAAAATAAACCGCTGTGGTTACAGGATAGGCAACGTATGCCAACCACACATGAATATTATTCATTTAAATTATATCCTTGCACTACAGTATTTCGTTTCGCGATGACTTCGAGCAAATAAATCCCCAATATTCATCCATTCCCATTGGAGTGGGAAACGTATACCGCCCTTCATGTCGAATTACGAATCCACATCGTCTGAGGAGTGAGATCCAGGCACCATGACTAAGAACACTGTAATGGTTTGGGTTGGTTTCATGATGACATGATGTATCAGGTGCAGGAACTTCCAGATAGAGAGAACCACCAGATGTCAGCACCCTGGCAAACTCTGTCAGGGTAAAATAGGGGAAAATACTATGCTCAATGACGTGCCTGGCCCACACAAAGTCAAACTCTGCGTCATTAAATTCCAGAAAGGATTGATCCATTTTACGAACATCATGCCCTTTTTCTTTACAAATCCTGACATCTTCTTCATTGAGGGTAACACCTATAGCGCGCTGATACCCTTTATCTCGCAAAATATCCAGAGCAGGGCCTTGGCCGCAACCCACATCAAGAATACGGTCCTCCTGATAAACACCAAACTGAGTTGTAAGCACTTCGATAACTTGGTTGGTAATTTCCGTATGAATAACGTATGGCGACTCAGGGTAGGTTTCAGTTTCAATCTTATTGATAAACGAGACAAGGCGGGCAAGCTGGCTGGGTGTTATATCCATAGGAATGAAGATCTCCCCCACATCAGATTCAGCATACATAGCAGGTATAAAAGCACATATATTCTAATAATGTTTGTACGTTAGTTAGCTGTTTTTTTGTAAAACGGCACCGTTTGATCCCAAGTTTAATAATTTGAGATGCATCTTGCCTTTAATCTCACATAAATATTCAAAGGTCAATTGACAATAAAATGAAACATGGGTTGGATCATCCTTGTACCACCAGCACCTAAACAAGTCCCAAGACCTCTCACCGGCATTAATAATAGTGTCCGTCATAAGCGTGCTGATAAAAACAGCCCCCCCCGGCCTGAGTACGGTGCACAAGTCATCAAAGACCGGCAATACATCTTCAATATGTTCTATAACCTCGTTAAGAATGACAAGATCATAGTTATTATTGTAGTCTCCGACTCTAAAATCACCATGTGACATCGGTTCATAAACATCGACCTCAAGCCCCAAAGACCTGAGCGCACCGGCTAAGAGCCCCGATCCTGATCCAAAATCAAGAATTTTCCGGGGGTGTACTGTATTGCTTACAGCTTTAAGTAGCGATGTTGCATAGCTGCTCCAATCGAAAGCATTCGCATACTGGTTTTGATAGTGTTTTACTACCTCTTCAGATGAAATACGGCACTCTGTAAAAATAAAGCCACAGTTGCTACATATATAAAAGGGTCGTAAGCCTTCAAAAAACAGGCCGGCAACGCTATTACAAATCCGACAGTTTTTTGTTTTTGATTTTAAATCCTGGATTTGTTTACTCGACTGACCTGCAGGAACAGATGCCACTGAACTGGCAAGCTTCATGCCTATAGCATGGAATTCCCTCGCTGCTTTGTCCCACGACAGCTGTTTCATATCCTCTGCCGCAATTGCTCCTTTTTGGACACACAAATCCCGGTTGCGATAGGCAAACTCCAGTTGCTCGATGATCTCCTCAACAGAACCTTCATGCCAGATTGCTGTCGGCTGGTCTGCCGTGTCTTTGATCAAGACGGGAAAGTAGCTCGATAATGAAAATGCATTTTTTGCAGTAATCACATCGGCGTGCCCCGTGGCATCGCTAGCAATAACGGTGCGACCACAGGCCATGTATTCGCACATGATCATGTTATTGCCACCTTCGCAGCGATTGGGGAAAATACCGATATCTGCCTGTTGGTAGATCTGGCGGATCAGAGCGTTATCAACTAATGGAGCCAGATACACTCGTTCCGGAGGGATCCCGTTTTCATGCAGCGTGCGTTGCAGAATTGTCTGGCAATCGTCGTTTGATGGATGAAAAACGATATGGGGTGATTGCGCCATTGTTGCGAGAGAGAAGGGCCACTGGTTGATCCAGGAACAGGCTAGATAGACATCATTGTGACGCTGCATGAATACCCGCATAGCAGCTATGACGAGGTCCTGCCCTTTACGGTATTCAAACTTGCCACCGGAAAAAACAATGAAGCGCCCATCATCAGGGCGCTGAGGTAAGGGGTAAAAATTGGTCGGGTCAATACCTTGGAGAATTGTTGATGTCTGGCATACGCCGCCGATTCGCAATTGATACTCACACCATGACGAACCTGCTACGATAAATTCCCAGTCTTGCGCAGCACGGCGTGTATGACGTAATGCTTCAATATCGTTCTCGAAGAAACAGTACCCTATATTTATGTTATTCCAATCAGCTGGTTCCATCGGGTGGAAATCATGTCCGCTGATGCAGTGCAGAGTTACACCTTCAATATAAGGTAGTTTGGCGATCTTCGTGGTCAGATACTCACCGGCAATGCCCCAGCCGTGCGCCCGTCCACGGGGCATTGAAACCCTCATTGTTACATCCTTTCCTTGCTGAAGGCATCCATTTCCTTCAGAGTCGTCTGGGCATCACGGTCCCATGGCTGCAGTGAAAGTATTCTGTTCAGAAAGTAGCGTGCATCAGATTCATTGCCTACAGCCTGACAAATCGAAGCAATTGCCTTGAGAATTTCGATATCTTGTGGGGAATTGGCCTGAAGACAAACATAAATGTTTAAGGCCTCCTCAAATTCATAAAATTCTACATACAACACATCGGCCAGGTTTTTCTGAAATGTTTTGTTGGCAGGTTGCAATCGAACCGCTGATTCGTGATGCTGACGTGATTTCTGGCGGTCACCGATCTTCTGGTAGAGTACTCCCAGATCGTTGTGGGCAAGTGCGTATCCACTGTCGAGTGCGACGAGGCCTTCTAAGACAGGTATTGCATCGCTAAAGTTGGCAGTATTGGAAAGTTTCGCAGCTTCCCGATAAAGCTCATCCACCGACTTGTCTGGCACCGGTGCCGCAGTTTTCTCTGGAGCTGCAACTGCAGGCTGTGTAGCCTGAAACAAATTTTGAAATGACCGGTTGATGGGCCTATCTACTGCAGAGTCCACTGTTCTCGTGGCAGGAGCGGCCAGATGTTTAATCTGTCGCGATGCGGCTTGATTCGCAGACGGCTCAGGCAGCTGCTTCAGTGCCTGCTGTGCTTTCTGGTTATTAGTGTCAAGTTGCAGAGTTCGTGTAAAATACTGGCGAGCCTGCTCTTTTCGACCAATCTCCAGACTAATCGCACCGAGGGCGTTCAATGCTTCAATGTCAAAGGGATTATCCTTCAGAATATCAAGGTAGGTGTGGATAGCGTCGCCGGTCCACTCCAGCTCAACGAAATAAAAATCAGCCAGATTTTTTCGGTATGTAACATTCTTAGGGTCCAGTTTGTGTGCTTTCTCATAGTGAGCCAGCGCTTTTAGGTTATTCTCCGTCTGGTAATACATGACTGCCAAATCATTGTGGGCCAGCGCAAAATCAGGATAGATCTTAATAAAGTCTTTAACATGCCGTATTCCTTCGTCTATTTCCACTTCACGGACATCTGACAGTATCCGCTCATATGTGGCGGCACCTTCAATTAAGATCAGATTCTGACTGGCTGATGATTGCATATAACCTCACTATTCAGTTGTATGGATTGTGTATAGAGAAAAGTAGCCGGAAATTCAACAGAAAACCTTAGAACGGTTGAGCAACTGCGCCATTGATTTGGTCTGCAGCCGTATCCATACTGCGCCCGGCAGCATCTTTTCCGGAAAATTTAAATACCAGATGTGACGGGTCAATGGTGGCATTTTTGGCAGCGTTCTGCTTGATGGTAAAAGTAACATTCGCCTGGAGTGTCACCGGATTGTAGCTGACAAAGGAGGGTATTGCCGGAACATCAACCTCACTGCCGCCAGCCTGCGGCGTGTAAAATCCCGCTTCAGTGCTGTTGGCTCGTGAAATTTCCCAATTGGTGGGGGTCATCACCGATGCCGCATCCATTTCGTTATTAAACTGGATGGCCACAGAGACTTTTGCACTGGAGCTCGCTGTCATAAGAGTCGGATCAAGCATCCATAAGGGGCTCCCCGCACCAAGGGCCTGATTGAAATTATTATTGTTATTCTGATCCATATACAGCATTTGTGGTTTGTTAATAATGAATTGCAGACTCTGAGCTTGCTGTGGGCTGGATGCTTGCAGAATAGAAAGCTGCTTTTTTGCATCTTCAGATCTGCCGACAGAGTTGTAGGCAACTCCCAGTTCATAATTGGCATCCGGGAAATTTTTCTTGAGCAGAATCGATTTTTCAAGATTAGTGATAGCCTCCTCAGAGCGCCCCTGCTTATTGTTGACCATTCCAAGCGCATAGAACACGTTGCCATCACGAGGTGCAACCTTCTGTACCTTACGAAACTGGCTTTCCGCTTCTCCGAGACGGTTGGTACTTGCGTACTGAAGTCCCAGCGTATAATCCGGTAACGGGTTGCTCGGGTCAAGCCGTGCGGCGGCTTTCAGTTCCCTTTCTGACTCGGTATACTGCTTATCCTGCAGATATGCGTTGGCAAGATTAACGTGGGCGTCCACAGATGTTGGCTGCGATTTTGCGATTGCCTTGAATGCTTTGATGGCTTCAAAATTGTTACCCTTAGCAAGATTCAGCTTACCTATATAGGTCTGTGCCGTTGCATTTTGAGAGTCAAAAGCCAGCGCTTTTTTGAACTCCTTGAGCGCTTCATCATTCTTGTTGTTCTGAAGATAGCCGGCGGCCCGCATGATAGAGTACTGCGCCAATTGAGCTCGCTGTCCACTCGTATCAATGTTGAGCGCTGCCAGGGGATCACTATTTGTGTCAAGTAATGATGATGCCATGTCACTTCTCCCCAAAAACTATATGGTGAATATATCGGTTTTTTTTGCGACTTGTTTAGTTGCGTCCTACTGTGTCTCCCTTTTTTGATAGCAGAGGCATCTGAAAAAGCAAGGTAAAATTTAAGAGTACTTTTTCTGTCTTCGACCGCATCAAAATATCATCACAGGAAACAAGCGCTTTACAGATAGCACATCTACACGATCTGTAAGCAGACTTTACAGACTTAACGCTTAGGTGGTATAAGGGCTCAGTTGTTTTATTGTTCTGGCGTGTAGCTATCAGGTTTTAGCTTATCAACAGGTAAAAAAAGGGGAACATGATGAAAGTACTCATAGTAGTCATGATGACAGGGGGCATATTATGCTCCATCAACGGCTGCGTAACGCCTGTCAGTAGCGTCGGAAATGCGCCAATAGTTGAACAGGCTGTCATTCAGAGCCAGGTAGTCACCCCACCTCTCGGAAATTTTAACGATCTGATGAAAAACCTTGCCGATCAACTTGATGCAAATGCCGTTACAAAAGAACTTACGAGCGCATATATTGTGACCAGTTTTACAAACCTTGACAAACTTGATGACACGACGGCACTCGGGCGATTAATAGCTGAAAATCTGATCAATGGCCTTCAATTGCATAAATGGCAGATACTTGAGGCCAGACTTACGAAGGGCATTGAAGTTACACCGACCGGGGAGTTTTCCCTGAGTAGAGACATCAGTAAGCTGAAAGATGAGTACAAGATTAGAGGCGTTGTGACCGGCACATATTCGGTAGCAGGGGGTAATCTCACTATCAATGCCCGTGTTATTGATGTTAATACCGGCATAGTCACCTCATCCGCCCAAACTTATGTACCGTCACAGTGGCTACCTGAAGCAACATTTCCAAATGGGAAAAACACTACTATCATGAAGATCGTCAGCGACGGGATCAAATAAAATGAATATTAAACCGTTGGGAACAATTTCCGTTGTTCTACTGGCTTTTTTACTAAGTGGGTGTGCACCTCATAGTACTGTTACACGTTTTAGCACCTGTAATGGTAAATCATTTAACCAGCTTTTGGAATCGACAGACCTGAAACCGCTCTTTAATGATATCGCCCGTGAATTTTGCGCTGAACCATGCAGTGCTGACAGTACCGTCCCATCTGTTAAATCGTCCGAAAAAAATTTCAACTGTTCCACTGCAAACGACAAAAACAGCTATTCCGTCCTAGTTACCGATTTTGTTGACATTCAGTCATTTACACCTGCTTCTCAGGGGCTGCTGATGGGAGAGCTGATGCGTGGTAGCCTCAGCTCAGTATGCAGTACAAAGATTACACAGGTCGAATTTGCCAAGTTTTTTAATTTGAATGAGAAGGGGTTGGTCGTCTTGTCACGTAAGGTATCAGAGATTAAAAAGGATGAGTATGATCAAACCGAGGCGATTGTCGGCACCTACAGCTACCTGAACAACAAGATTGTCATCTTTGCCCGTAAGATAAACGTTGTGTCTGGAAAAATTTCACGCATGGTGACCCGCGAAGTTGATTATAACTGTGTCGGCGGTACTGTTACGTATACCGTTAAATAGGCTACCTTCTTGGAAACCGAAGGGTTTACTTGAATGTCCGGGAAAGTACCATAGAGATTCCGCTGCCTGGTGGTGGGGCTTCTATAGATGAAAGTGCAGAAACATCTGTTTCCACCAGTACTCCTGCAGCAGACTTTAGCTGAATAACCCTGATTATGTTATCATACAGAGCATATGTATAGTCACGCAGAGCCAATGAGTAGGCCTGCTCGGCATTGAGAACATCAATCGCATTCCGTGTACCTATTTTCCGCCCCTTTTTGACTGCTGATAATTGGATTTCAGCAGAGACCCTCCTCTGTTCCAGCGCCTTTATCAAACTTATATTATAGCGAAGATTAAAAAATGCCTGTTTCACGTTTTCACGCTGCTGGTCCATGGTTTCATCAAACTGATGTCGACGCTCCTCCTCAGACGCAGCCGCTCGTCGTACCTTAGCGGATGTTTCTCCCCCGGAATAGAGCGGAAGCGAGAGCGTCGCTCCCAGAAACCATTGACGGACTTCTGCCGTCGGCAGTGCAGCAGTGCCTCTGTTAACATCATACCCGCCTGATGCTTGGAGAATGGGCAGATACTCAGCCTTAGCGGCTTTCCGTTGCTCAGATGTTTGAGCAACCCCTTCACGCGCCTGAAGGATCAATGGCTGCTCCTTCTCCATAGTTGCAACCCACCAGTCGAGATTATCCGGATCAGGCCCAACAGGCTGTTGCGGCAGATAATTCACCACATCTTCCACTGGTTTTCCGACCTGACTCGACAGTTTCTGCTCGGCAAGGCGCAAATTGCTTTCGCTTTTGGTAAGGTCGGCTCCGGCACTATCAAGACGTGACTGCGCCTCGTACACCGAGATGATGTCTCCCGTACCCGCTTTCAGAAAAGCCTGTGATTGGTTAAGGACCTGTTTAAGGCGATTTATTTCTCCAAGGGCAATCTGTTTGTCAGTTTGGGCTTTTAATAATGCAAAATAAGAATCTGTGAATTTTACAATAAGATTCTGACGGGCTACCGCGACACCAGCCCGCTCTCCGCCAAGTGCCGCAGCAGCAGCCGACAGGGAGTAAATCGTCGGAACATGTAATAACGTCATCTGAGCGGTCACATTATAATTGAGAGCGGTATAATCGTAGGTCGCATTACTGGAACCATAATCAGATAATGATTGAGAGATCTGTTTGACGCCAGCACTTGAACTCACATGCGGCAGAAGCGATGAAAAAAGCAGGTCAGAATCGGCCTTACTGCCGGAAACCCTTGATTCAGAACGACCCAACGTGGGGTCGTTCGCTTTAGCTAACAGATAGAGATTCCATATTGAAGCAGGCACCTGAGTTTGTGTACTGTTCTCCGGAGTACTGCCGGCATAACTACCATTTGTCGATCCAACTGATGGGAGACTTTTTAAATGAGACTGTTGCGTAACAAGGGCTTCCTCCAAACTAAGTCTCTCGGCGAATACCCTTCGGGCTGCAGCAAGGCGTTCTTCGTCGGCTTTTAAAGCAGCAAGACGCTCCTGCTCGGCCTTCTCTGCAGCTTTACGCAACTCCTCGGCTTTGCGGATCTCACGTTGTTCCTGATCTAATTTTATGGCCGCTTGCCGTGCCAACTCTTTTTCCTGATCGGCTTTTAGCTGTGCCATCCGCTCTAGTTCGATTTTTTCTGCGACCCGGCGCTCCTCTTCAGCCTTCATAGCTACAAGCTTTAGAGATAACTCTTGTTCTGCCGCTTCAGTGGCAAGCTTATCTTTTTCAGCTTTTACCTTTTCAGTCTGGTCCTTCTCAGTGGCTTCAACAACCATAGGAAGCCCGGCAGCTTTTTGCGGAACTGTTATTTGTTTATCACCGATGATGCGAATTTCTTTTATGAGAGGGGACGACTGACTCTGCTCCTGTTGGGCTTTCTGTTCGCTGTCAGAATTTGAATTAGCAATTGGCTTGTCTCCGATAATTCTGATACGGGAACCTCCTTTTACAGAGGATTGAGGTGCTGTGCTTTCCGCCGCTTCACCTGAACCGTTAAAAGCCTTTGCTGGTTTGTCACCGATAATACGCATTGTTGAATCCGCAACCGCAGACGGGGCAAATAGAGCTAGTATTATCAGGATATGCAGCAAACACGCTATGGCGAGGAAGGATAATTTCATTTTAATGGGATTGATTCGCTTTGTTAAAAATGTCGCGGAATTTTACAAAAATTGAATCAAAGGTGGAGCGAGGTTTTGTAGCAATAGTAAGGCTTGACGACATACCTGGCATAAGGGTAAGACCAATATCTGCCAATGATTTAAGCGATTTCGGGTCAAGCTCTGCATAGGCAACATAGTTGGCTTGTAGCCCCTGAGGAGAGTTTGCAATTATCCGGTCATCTGAAATGTATGTAATATGGGCCGTTAAAATAGGCGTAGTACGGCCATCAAACCCGGATATCGTTGCGGTAGCCTGTTGCCCTACCGACACCCTGCTAATATCTTCCAACTTAATCTTACCTTCTAAAATAAGGTTATCACCGGTGGGGGCTATTTCCATCAGCGAGTCACGTGCCATCACTATCCCGCCTACTGTTGTCACCTTTAACGCCACGACTTTCCCGGTTACCGGAGCCCGGATCACCTGCCGATCGAGTGTGTCACGCATCGGACGGATCCGCTCTTCAAGGTCAATACGACGAAGACCTGACTGTTTCATTTCAGTAATGGCCCCCTGAACACGGTCAGCCTTGAAAGCGAGGATGCGTTGCTCCAACTCGGCCAGGCGTTGTTTCTCACTTGCTATTGAGGCGGCCAGAATATCTCTCTCGCCGGTCTTTTCCAACAAAAGCCGTTGCTGATCGGTGACGGCGCTTTTGGTAACGTAGCCTTCTTTCAGCAAAGATTGATTCCCTGCCAACTGTTCCTTCAAAAAAGCGATCTCCTGATTTTTCGTTGCCAGACGTTCCCGACTTCCCTTGGATGATTCTTTGAGCTGAGAGATCTGCAATCGCAAAAGTTCGATTTGATGTTGTGCGGCACTCCGTCGGGCGTAAAACAACCTTTCTTCCGACTTTATAATTCTTGCTATGGAAGGATCTTTAGCACGACTGGTTAGAGAGGGAGGAAACTGCACGGAGCCAAGATCTTTACTTTCTGCTTCAACACGTGCCATCTGGGCAGTTTCGGCAAGATTCTGTTCATGAATCATCGTAACAACCGGCTGAATCTGCTTGTCTTCAAGTACGACAAGCGGCTGACCTTCCTGAACCATATCGCCATCACGAACAAGAATGCTCTTAACAATACCCCCCTCAAGATGCTGCACAGGTTGACGTTTATTTTTGAAGACAACCTCGCCAGGCGCAGTGATGACGGTTTTAAGCGGGACGTACACCATCCAGAACGCTACACCGGCAAAAAAGATGACCAGCACCGTTAAGCCGTACAGTGTCGCAGGTAGAGAGGAAATTGCTGATTCACGCATATGTGAGGTATGAGTCGGGCTCTTTGAACGAGTCGCAGTTAAGGAGCGCTGGGAAGCCTTCGCCAATGACTTCTCTTGGGTTTTGGCTAAAGCATTTGCGTGAGGAGTGGCCTGAATTTCGGTCTCAACATGATTTTTTACTTTTTTGTTCATAAACGGCAACCTGCGAAAAATTATATATAAAATTAATTTCTGCCTTACCTTATCGGCACAAATCGGAATTGATACATATTCAATTTACTTTTATGACGAAATCTGACTCTGCTGAGTTGCTTTGTTTAATTGTGCCATAACCCACTCTTTAGGACCAAAAGCAGCCAGCGCACCATTCTGCATGACCAGCAGTTTGCTGACATTGTTTATAAAGTGCGGATTATGGGTTATAAATATTGTCGTTACTCCAGCTTCTTTCAGCTTTGCCATGGCGCTTACCAGTGCCTGCTCTCCTGCGGTGTCAAGACTTGCGTTTGGTTCGTCCAGAATCATAATTTTAGGATTTCCATATAACGCCCGCGCAAAACCGATCCGCTGGCGCTGGCCACCTGAAAGTACAACGCCACCCTCTCCGATCTGGGTATCGTACCCATTCGACATCTGCAAAATCATGTCATGCAATCCTGCAAGCTGCGCCGCTTCAATAACCGTTTCCGAATCAGGCTCATCGAGCCTGGCAATGTTTTCGGCAATACTCCCGGCAAAAAGTTCGATATCCTGGGGCAGATAGCCGATATGTTGACCTAGTCGCTCTGAAGGCCAACTGGCAAGGTCAGCGCCGTCGATACGAATCACCCCCTGCTGAGGCTTCCATGCTCCGACCAGCAGACGGGCCAGAGTAGATTTGCCCGAAGCACTCGGCCCGACAACACCTAAAGAATCACCTGCTGCCAGAGAAAAGGAGACATCACGGATCAAAATCTTCCCGGTAGCCCGGATACCGAAAGTAACATGTTCCATGGAAATCTGTCCCGTAGGTGCAGGAAGTTCCAACAGAAACGGTTGGTCCTGGCCACCCGCCTTGACGAAGGCATCCAGGCGGGCATATGACGAGCGGGCATCCAGAATCGACCTCCAACTGCTTATAATGTATTCGAGCGGTCCAAGAGCCTTGCCGAATATAATGCCACCCGCCATTATCATACCCATCGAGACAGTAGCATCTCCCAGCATAACGTAAGTACCCGCAGCCATACTCATTGACTGGATAATTTGACGAACCGTCTTGGTTACCGCTGAAATTCTCCCGGACCATTTGCTGGCATTCGTCTGCAGGATAATAACCCGGTCATTCAGCGATGCCCAGCGTCGCGTGAGATTGTCCTGCATCCCCATGGCATTGACTACTTCGGCGTTCAGCATGGCAGAATCAACAAAGCGTGTTGCCACTCGATTGGCAGAATTTGACTCTGCCAACGGTTTTTTGGTCAACACTTCACTGGCAACGGATAATGCCACCATCATTATGGTACCGATGAGCAATACATAAAACATAACCGGATGCATGAAATAGAGGAGAATCATATATATTGGCAACCATGGGGCGTCAAGCAACTGGATAATACCTTGTCCGGTAAGAAAATTTCTGACGGTCTGCAGGTCTTTCAATGCGTAGGTATTGGGATTTCCTTCAGGCGATGTGGCGCCTGCAACCATCTTTTTGAGCAGGTAGGGTGCCATCATCAGATCCATGGCATTGTTTGCGTTAACTAAAATACGTGATCGAACAGCTTCGATAATCCCGCTTACGATCAATGCCGCCAATAACAGGATACTCAAAAGCCAGAGCGCCTCTTTGCTACGGGTTCCGATAACCCGGTCAAACATTTGAAACATATAGATCGAGGGGGCCAGCAGAAACATGTTGATGATAAAACTAAAAAAGGCGGTTGGGATAATATAATTTTTGATGAAAAAAAATTTACTCATGTTATATTCGCATCCTCTGACACAAACAAAATACTATCGGGGGATATCTTTTTATCATTTATATGGAATAATTGTAAACTTGATAATATTTTTGATCCGATACAACCAGCACAGACAGGCAGCACACATTTTTATGAAATTTTTAACGTGCTGAGATAAAAAAAACTACAGAACTGCTTACTAAAATCCGATACGCAAAAACAGCACTCTCGCATCAATATTAAAGATAAATTAAATTTTGTTCCAAAACGTCCAATATATCCAAAACAACAGATACATAGCCTCAACCTGACTCAGGAGGTAACATCTCATGGCAACCGACTTTTCTACTGGATATTCTACTGCTACTGTTGCAGCACTTGGCACAGAAATTTTTGTGGCACTCTCCACGAGTGACATCGTGACACTCCAGACAGACCAGATAGTTGCACTTTCTTCTGATCAGCTTCGAGCTATTTCGACCGAAAACATTGCGGCGATGCATGCAGATCAAATAAAGGCCATAGAAGCAGTTGACCTGGCAGCCATGAAAACAGAGCAGATCAAGGCCATTGATGCTGCAGACGTAGCTTTTATGACAACTGCACAGATTGCTGCCCTGACGACAAACCAGATCGTAGCGATGACCTCGTCGCAGTTTCAAAGTTTTACCACTCAGGAGATTTTAGCACTCTCTACGGATCAGATATCAGCCATGGCAACCGAAGATTTTGCGGCTCTCTCTTCGGCTCAGGCCAAAGCTCTTGAAACCGCCGACATTACCGTATTGAGCACAGCTCAGTTTAACGCCCTTACTACCGATGCAATTGCGAATCTGGATCCGACACGTATAGCTGTATTGTCCACAGCCCAGATTCATAATATGGAAACAGCTGATGTTGCGGCATTAACGGTAGCAGATGTAAGCGTCATGGGTACAACCGGCATAGAGGCCATGACTACCGGCGGCATAGCAGCCTTGTCAACGGCTGTTGCCAAGAGCCTGACTGCGGCGCAGATAAATACAATGACCACGGCTCAGATACAGGCGATTGCAACGGCAGATGTTGCCGTCTTGTCTGCAACCCAAGTCAAAATACTGGATACGGGCGATATAACGGCAATGACATCTGCACAGGTTGCTGCCATGTCCACCGCTGTTATTAACACCCTGACAACCGACCAGATAATAGCTCTGGAATCTGCTGATTTTGGCGCAATGAACACGGACCAGATTCGCTCTCTGACGGTAGGCCAGATAAACGTAATGGATCAGACAGACGTTCAGGCGTTGACATCACAACAGATAACAGCGCTGGATCAGTATGCCGTTGCAGGTCTGAAAGTATCACAAATCAGTAATACATCGTTGACTACTGATAAAATTCAGGCATTAACCACGAATCAGATCAAACAATTATCCACGGCGGTCATTGCTGCTTTGAGCACAACTCAAATAGACGCCATGGAAACAGCTGATGTCGCAGCATTAACAGTAAACCAGATCAAAGCGTTGACTACTGAGCAGATTGTCGCACTTACAACGGCAGCAGTCGCACACCTTACAACACTGCAAATATCCACCCTGAGTACGGTCCAGGCGAAGGCTCTTGAAACAGCCGATGTCCATGTTTTGGATTCAGCACAGGCTCAGGCGCTCAATGCAGATCACATAAAAGCCATGTCTTCTGCTCAGATTGCTGCTCTTACAACTGCTGCTTTCGGAGCATTTGATCAGGGGAAAATACTTGCACTTGAATCGGCCGACATCAAGGCCATGTCCACTGCACAGATCGCGGTACTTGCTCCAACAGCACTGACAACCTCTCAAGCAGCTGCACTAAGCTCTACCCAGATTCAGGCTATGTCTTCAGCTCAGATAAAGGCACTCTCTGCAGCGGACATCGGTGTTCTGGACACCAATCAGGTAAAAGGTCTTGAAACTGCCGATGTCACGACCCTTTCTGCAGCCCAAGTAAAAGCTATCACCACGGCAGCTATTGCAAGCCTGTCAACGTCACAACTCAATGCATTGGGTACCAACCTTGATACGACACAGCAAAGTGCTCTAGGTGCAGCACAGATCAAAGATGTTCTGACAAATGCACAGATTCAGGCTCTGACCTCAACCCAGGTACAGGCCATGGAAACAGCTGATTTGGCGGCTCTGAGCGCCACTCAAGTACAGGCACTCGAAGCGGAAGACTTTAACGGTATGTCAACCGACAGGATTGCCGCCCTGGCCCCAACGGCGCTTGGCACTGCCCAGACTGCGGTTCTCACCTCGGCCCAGATAAAGGCAATGTCTGCCGCCCAGATTGCCAAATTGACCACTGCGGATATTGCGAAACTTGATACAGCCCAGATAAAGGGGCTTGAAACTGCTGATATCGCCGGCCTGAGTGCTGCTCAGGTCAAAGCCATCTCCACCACTGATATTGCCAAACTCGATACGGCACAATTTAATGCCCTTGGGACTGCACAGATTAGAGACGTTCTGACGACGGCCCAGATACAGGCTCTTACCTCAGCCCAGATACAAGCCATGGAAACAGCTGATTTGGGGGCTCTCAGCGCAACACAAGTATTGGTGCTTCAAACAGAAGATCTTAACGGTATGTCAACTGACAGGATTGCCGCTCTCACCCCGACTGCCCTTACCACTGCCCAGACTGTTGTTCTCACCTCCGCCCAGATTCGAGCTATGTCCTCAGCTCAGATTAAAGCCCTCTCAGCAGCTGACATAGCCTTACTAGACACAGCCCAGATAAAAGGGCTTGAAGCAGAAGATGTGGCTGCTCTCTCTGCGGCTCAGGCAAAAGTTATCGGTACAGCAGCTTTCGCCGCACTTTCCTCTTCACAGCTTAATGCATTGAACGCAACACAGATAGCTTCCCTTACTACAGCACAGGCAGCGGCTCTGACAACAGTTCAAATCAGCACCATGGAAACGTCTGATCTCGTTGCGTTAGCAGCAGATCCAGCAAAAGTAAAGGCTCTCGGAACTGAAGAAATAGCCGCAATGACAACCGGACAGATTGGCATCATTGCAGCCCCATCCAATATTGCTCAGCTTACAACGGCTCAGGTTGCCGCTTTGAATTCCGCGCAGATTATCGGCTTGACGACAGCGCAGATTCAAAAACTGACCGTAGCACAGATCGCAGCCTTGACAACTGATCAGATTGTGAAATTTGAAACTGCTGATATGGCATCACTTTCCGTAGCTCAGGTTAAAGCTATTTCAACTGCGGATCTGATCAAGCTCGATTCAGCACATTTGAACGCCTTGAGTACGTTGCAGATCAGTTCTTTGACAACAGCCCAGATAGGTGCCCTGACTTCTGCGCAGCTGAACACCATGGAGACAGCTGATATAGCCGCATTAACAATAGACCAGGTCAAGGTTATTGCAACAGCCGATTTGGCAGCTATCTCAACCACCCAGATTGCATCTCTCTCGCCAGCAGCTGTTAATTCGCTTACAACCGCTCAGGTGGCCAACTTAGGCACAGATCAAATTGCCGGCTTAACGACTGCTCAAATCAAAACACTGGCTCCTGCAGCAATGGCAGCCCTGACCACCGCCCAGGTTAATGCCATGGAAAGTGCAGATGTTGCGGTATTGACTTCCGTTCAAATTGCCAGGCTCGGGACGGATGATATCTCCGCTATGACTACGACGCAGATTTCCGCACTTTCTACGTCTGTGGTTGCAGGGTTGACTAACGATCAGATTGGCGCACTATCCACTGATAAAATTGTTGCGCTGACTACATCCCAGATTAAAGCTTTAACTAATACAGAAATAGCTGTTTTAACGACTGCTCAGATTGAAGCTTTAGGTACGGACGTGTCTGCCCTCTCTGCCGTTCAGATCAAGGACCTTGGAACTAATGACATCGCTGCTCTGACATCTACTCAGGTAGGAGCACTTGCACCGGCCACCATTTCTGCCCTTTCTAATGCCCAGATAAAGGCTTTAGGTACCGATGATCTATATAACATGACTACAGATCAAGTGGCTGCTCTGACATCAGCTCAGATTATAGCTATTGGAACTGCAGATGTTGCGACAATGACTGCAGCAGGACAGCAAGAAGTTATTCTTAGTGTCCCAGCACCAATCATCAATTCAACTTCTAACATTGCCGCCCTGAGGCAAGGAGAAATACGAGCACTCTCTGTTGCCGATATTGCAAAACTAACAACAGCTCAAGCTGCTGCAATTCATACACAAGATCTTATTGCACTTAGCTCCGCACAAATTCAGGCACTTACCACAGCTGATATTGCAAACCTGACGACAGATCAGATTCAGGCACTAACCACTCGCCAATTTGCCGCCCTTACGCCGGCACAACTGGCTGCCATGACAACCGAGCAGGTCTCCATTATTGAAACAGCTGATATTGCTGCGCTGAGCGGTGCGCAGGTAAAAGGAATTGAAACGGCGGACATTGCAGCCCTGACTTCAGGCCAGGTTAAAGCCTTGAGTACGGCTGCCATCGCAGCACTGAGCACTGACCAGATTGTCGCAATGGAATCGGCTGATTTCAAAAACATGACCACTGATCAGATCAATGCTTTAACTGCCCCGCAGATTAAAGCTATGGCAACCGAAGATATCAATGCGTTCAGCACTGCACAGATAGGCGCCTTGGGTGCTGACATTTCCGCACTTACAACCGATCAAATTGCCGGATTTGGCACTACCAACATTGCTGATTTAGGCACTGCACAGATCAAAGCACTTACGGTTGACCAGATTGCATCATTGACGACAGCCCAGATCGTTGCCCTGGAAACGAATCAGATCGGAACTCTCTCTAATTCACAGATTCAGGCATTTACCACTGATCAGATCGCTAAATTGGAAACCAGAGATGTTCAGGCACTTTCTGCGGCTCAGGTAGTAGCTATTGAAACGGCAGACATTCAGGCGATGAGTTCAGCACAGTTTACGGCATTGACGACAGCGGCGGTTAAAGCTCTGACAGCAGCACAGATTGCCGCCATGGACGTAACTGATATTACTGCATTAACAACAGCACAAACTGCTACATTCAGTGCTGCTTCGATCGCAGCCCTGACTACAGATAATATCGGTGGGCTTGAAACTGCAGATATTAATCAGATGAATGCAACGCAGGTCAAGGCGTTTGAAACTGCTGATCTTCAGGTCATGTCCAATACGCAACTCAACGCATTCAGTACAACCGGCATTGCTGCCCTAACCCCTTCCCAGATCAAGGCACTCAGCGTTGATCAGATAACAGGCCTCGGGACAGCCAGTCTGGGCGCTTTGACAGCCTCGCAGTTTGCCAGCCTACCGACTGACATACTCAATTCACTTTCTACTGCTCAATTTGCTGCTTTAAATACTGCCTCCATTGCCGCACTTACAACCGCACAGGTTGCCGGCTTGAGTCTTGAAAATGTAGCCGCTCTTACCACAACCCAGACACGTGCGCTGACCGTTGCATCGATTAAAGCCTTTACTACTGACAATATTGTCGGGCTCGAAACAGCAGACATTCATGCAATGACAGATGCGCAGATATCAGCTATGGAATCTGCAGATTTAAACGCCTTGAGCGTTGAACAGACTGCAGCAATAAACAGTTCTGCAATTAAGGCGCTTACCACGGCCCAGATGAAATCCCTCACGTCGGGAGCTGATCTATCAACATTAGGGACTTCCCAGCTGAATCAACTATCCGCCGCCCAGTTTGCCTCTTTGGGAACGGATGCCCTGAGTTCACTTTCTGCAGCCCAGATCGCCGCCCTTGATTCAACCCATATCGCAGCCCTCACAACAGCCCAGATGGCAGGACTCAGTTTTGATAACGTAGCAGCGATCACTTCAGCACAGATATCCAAACTGACCACAGCCGCTTTAGTCGCGCTCACGACGGATAATGTCCAGGGACTCAGCACACAGGCCATCAGCGCTCTGACAACAGTGCAAGTAGCAGCCTTCCAGACTACGGATCTTAATGCGATGTCTGCCGATCAGATTCAAGCTTTTTCGAGTGCCGCTATCAAAGCTCTGACAACAATTCAAATAGCTGGATTGACCTCAACCCAGATTGAAGCATTATCAACCGCTCAGATATCAAATCTAAGTACAGCAGCAGTTGCTGCGCTGACAACAGCCAACATTAAAGGACTTGAGGTTGGAGACATTGCCAAACTGACTTCCGCTCAGATAACAGCAATTCAAACTGCCGACCTCAATGCCCTGTCACCAGACCAGATCGCTGCAATATCCTCAGCAGGAATCAAGGGACTGACAACGGCTCAGATTAAAACGCTCGGAACAGATGACATCTCTGCTATGACAACAGCACAGATTAACGCACTGACATCAGCGCAGACTCCCGTTCTGTCGACAGAAAACCTCAACTCACTCTCTCCGGAAGCGTTTGGTGCTCTCTCCACTGCGGCCATAAAGGCCCTTACTACTGCACAGACAAACAGCCTTGATGCCACGCATGTTGCGGCTTTCACCACAGCCCAGATTTCATATCTGAGCACAGCTGCCATCGCCGCTCTGAATACCGTCAACATCACCGGCCTTGAAACAGCTGACATCGCCCAGTTAACTGCGGCTCAAGTAAAAGCGATTGAAAGCGCCGACTTGGCACAACTGACCCCCGAACAAATTAAAGCTATTTCGACCGCCGGTATTGCTGTACTTACCACCGCCCAGATTTCGACACTTCATGCTGAAGACATTACAGCAATGACCACGGGGCAGATCAGATCCCTTTCGGAAACGCAGATAGGTGCCATGGGAACTTCTGCTCTCAACACAATGAGTACCGCCAGCTTTAGCGCTCTATCTTCAACCTCCATCAAGGCACTTACCACCCAACAGGCAGCTGGACTTGATTCGGATCATATCGCAGCGCTAACAACAGCACAGATTTCAGCACTGACGACTGCCGTCATTGTAGCGCTTACAACGGATAATATTGTTGGCCTTGGAACAGAAGAAATCGGCAAGCTGTCATTAACACAGCTAAAAGCGATTCAAACCGATGATCTCGCAGTAATGTCGACCAGACAGATCGCTGCTATCTCAACGGGAGTCATTTCTCAATTGACAACAGCACAGATGGGTGCTCTGACATCAGATCAGGTTGCCGCCTTCACAACAGATCAGATCTCCAATCTCACTAACGCCAATATTGCGGCACTGACATCCGCTAACATTATTGGTCTTGAAACCGGAGATATCATCAAACTGTCTGCTACACAGATTAAAGCGATTGAGAGCGCTGATTTTGCACAACTGACAACTTGGCAGATTAAGGCTCTCACCTCGTCTGGCATTGAGGCACTCACTACGTCCCAGATACAGACTCTCGGCTCCGACGATCTCAGTGCCATGACTTCGTCACAGATAGCAGCTATTACCACTGCGCAGATAGGAGTCATGGGAACCGATGCTCTGAATGCAATCAATACCCAATCTTTCAATACCCTCACTACTGACGCAATCAAAAAACTGACAACACTGCAGATTGCGGCTCTTGACTCTGTTCATATTGCGGCTCTGAGTACCGTTCAGATATCATCACTCGGTACCGCCGCAATCAAGGCGCTGACCACAGAAAACATTGCCGGCCTCGAAACAGCCGATATTGCTGTCTTGAGCAGCACACAGATTCGTGCCCTTGATACAGCCGATCTGAATGCTCTGACAGCTGGACAGAGCGCTGCTATCAGCACAGATAATATAAGAGCGCTTACTACAGCTCAGCTTAATTCACTGGCAACTACAGACGTAGCAGATCTTACCACAGCACAGCTACATGCTCTGACTACGGCTCAGATTGGTGCACTGACTAATGAGGGAATTAAGGCTATTGATGCGACGGTCTTTGGTGGACTAGATGCAGCCGTTATCAATGCTCTGACAACCACTCAGATTAATAGTCTTGATGCGGCCCATCTTGCAGCACTCATCACTCCTGCCCAGATCGGGCATGTAACCTCTGTAGTACTCAACAGTCTAGATGAAACAACTTTCGGCTCGGTATCAACTGCAGCCATAGCCGCCCTTGATACCTCTCAAGCATCAGGTCTTGATACTATCCACATCGGCTTCCTGACAACCGCGCAAATTACCGCTCTGAATACTGCCAATATTGTTGCGCTGACTACCGCCCAGATTGCCGGACTTGAAACTGCCGATATCGCCCAGTTTACTACCGCTCAGATACTGGCTTTGCAAACTGATGACCTGCGTCAATTTAATGCTGATCAGATTGGCGCCATCTCTACAGGCGTCATCAAAACACTTACCACGGCTCAGATCAAATCGCTTACTTCAGATCAGGTTGCTGCGCTAACCACTGCGCAGATATCTGAAATCACCACTGCCGGCATTGCTGCTCTGACCACGGACAACATCACCGGTTTGGAAGTTACTGATATTGCGAAAATGACGACTGATCAAATCAAAGCCCTGGAAACAGCCGATCTGGATAAACTCCGACCTGACCAAGTTGCCGCCATTTCATCCGCAGGCATTGCCGTTCTAACCACCGCTCAGATTAAGACTCTTGGTAGCGATGACATTATCGCACTCTCCTCATCGCAGGTTCGTGCTCTGACCTCAGCTCAGATACCGACCTTGACGTCGGATGCTCTCAATGCTATTGCCACTGCCGATTTTACCGTTATGGGAACAGACGCCGTCCATGCTCTTACTTCTACTCAGATAACCGGTCTGGACGCTGACCATATCAAAGCATTCTCCACAGCACAGATTTCACAACTGACCACCGCCGCCATTGTTGCTCTGACCACCGCCAACATCACCGGCCTTGAAACAGGTGACATCGCCAAACTGACATCTGACCAAATTATGGCAATCCAGACCAATGATCTGCAAATGCTGGACGCCGGGCAAATTGGTGCAATTGCCACTGCAAACATCAAAACTTTGACTACTGCCCAGATCGGTTCACTTACCTCAGACCAGGTTGGCGCTCTTACTACGGCTCAAATTTCAGAAATAACGACTGCCGGTATCAAAGCGCTGACCACCGCAAATATCACCGGCCTTGAGACTGCCGATATTGCCAAGCTGACTTCAGCTCAGATTATAGCTATTGAAACAACTGATCTCAATCAACTGACACCTGAGCAGATCGCCGCTATCTCTTCCAGCATCATCTCTGAACTGACGACCGCCCAGGTTCAAACTCTCGGAAGCGACGACGTAGCAAATCTGAATTCAGCACAGATAGGCCAACTAACCTCGATTCAGATCGCTGCCATGGGAACAGCGGCACTCAACGCTCTTAGAACAGCCGACCTTACCATACTGAGCACCGATACTATCCATTCCCTGAGTTCAGCCCAGGTAACCGGTCTTGACTCTGATCATATTGCCGCTTTATCTACTGCACAGATTTCGCAATTGACCACTGCCGCCATTGCAGCACTGACTACCGATAACATCGTCGGTCTTCAGACGGTTGATATCGCAGAAATGACTACCGCCCAGATAATGGCGATCCAAACCGATGATCTGCAGAAACTTACTGCCGATCAGATTGGTGCAATCTCAACGACAGCTATTACCAAGCTGACCACGGCGCAGATCAGTGCGCTATCATCTGATCAGGTGGCTGGCTTCACCACTGCTCAGATATCCAACTTGACGACAGCTGACATCAAAGCGCTGACAACCGCCAATATCACCGGTCTTGAAACATCCGACATTGCCAAATTAACCTCAACCCAGATCATCGCTATTGAAACAACCGATCTCAATCAACTGACTCCGGAGCAGATCGCCGCCATCTCGTCCAGCGCCATCTCGTCGCTGACGACGGCTCAGATCCAGACACTTGGCAGCGCAGACGTCACAGCCATGACCACGACACAGGTCGCCCAACTGACCTCAGTACAGATTGCCGTCATGGGAACGGATGCTCTGAACGCTATTACAACAGGAAACTTCACCGCCTTTGGCACTGCCTCTATCAAAGCCCTGTCATCAAGCCAGATAGCCGGCCTTTATTCAGACCATATTGCCGCACTGAGCACGGTTCAGATCTCTGCACTTACAACAGCCGCCATAAAAGCTCTGACAACCACCAATATTGCCGGATTGGAAACAGCCGATATTGCACAACTGACAACAGCTCAGATAGTCGCTCTGGAAACCGAAGATCTGCATGCCATGACCCCTGAACAAATTGCTGCGTTCAGCACAGCTGGTTTTAAGGCATTGACGACGGACCAACTCAACGCACTCGACTCGGCAGACCTGGCCGCTCTCTCTTCAACGCAGATCACCGGAATGAGCACGGGACAGATCTATTCAATGAGCACGGCAGACCTGAATGCCATTGATGTGGTTACTTTTGGCAATCTGTCTACGGCCGCTATCCATGTTCTGACATCATCCCAGATGGCAGGTCTGAATACTGCCCACATCGCCGCATTCTCTTCGGCTCAAATTTCGGCACTTACCACAGACGCAATCACCGGTTTGACAACAGCAAATGTTATTGGATTAGAAACCGTCGATATCAATAATATGACAACAGCGCAGATCAGGGCGCTTGAAACAGCTGATCTCCATGCCATGTCCTTCAGTCAGGTTGCAGCGATAACCAGCGACGGCATAAAAGCGATGACAACCGCTCAAATCCAGACGCTTTCATCTGCAGATATCGTCGCTCTTGGTACCGCTCAGATAGCCGCTATAACCACTGCCGGGATCGTTGCCCTGACAACAACTCAGGCCCGGGCACTTGCCTCTGAAGACGTAACAGCTCTGACTTCAGCCCAGGTAAAAGCTCTGACAACCGGAACTATTGCAGCCTTGACAACTGACAATATTGTCGGTTTCCAAACCGCTGACATCAATCTATTGACTAGCGCCCAGATCGCTGCAATTGAAACAGCCGACCTCCAGGCACTGGTATCCAACCAGATTGGAGCCTTCTCGATAGCAGGTATTACCGGACTGACAACCGCCCAGATCAAGACCCTTGGCACTGATGATTTTGAAGCCTTGAATTCAACTCAAATAGCGGCAATAACTACGGCTGACATAGCTGTCCTTACTACCGCTCAAATTGACGGGCTCTCCTCTACCAATATAGCCGCCCTGACCACTGCCCAGATAAAAGAGATGACCAACGCACAGATTGTTGCTCTGACTACTGACAACATTAAAGGTCTGGAAGCCGTTGACATCAAACAGATGACATCAGCCCAGATCAGAGCACTCCAGACCGACGATCTGCAACAATTGAACTCAGTACAGATTGCTGCAATTTCTACCGACGGCATTGCAGCCATGACCCCGACCCAGATAGGGGCCTTTGATTCGAAAGACATAGCAGCACTGACTACCGCACAGATAAAGGTTTTATCTGCTCAACATATTATAGCCCTGACAACTGATAACATCAAAGGCTTGGGAACTGACGACATCAAACTTTTGAGCACTGCCCAGATACAAAGTATCCAGACTGATGACCTCCAGGCTATGACCACAGGCCAGATCGTTGCCGTAACGACCACTAATATTGCTGCTCTGAAAGGAACTCAGGTTAATGCCTTGACAACATCAGAGATGAACGCCCTGTCAACAGACCAGTTGAAAGCCCTCACCCAGGGTCAGTTCGTCACTTTATCAACAGCGGCACTGAATGCTATAACTACAGACAAATTTGCGACACTGAGTACGGCTGATATCGCCGCCCTGACTACAGCTCAGATGGATGGACTGAGCACTGCAAATGTCCACGCCCTGACAAGCACTCAGGTAAAAGCACTTTCTACAGGAGCAATAGCAGCATTAACAACTGCTAATGTAGATGCCCTTACGACAGAAGCAATCTACCAACTCTCATCTACACAGGTAAGCGGCTTTGAAACAGCTGACCTTAAACAACTGAGCTCTGCTCAGATTGGTGCACTGAGTACATCCGGCATATCCGGTCTTACATCTGCACAACTTGCTGGTATCGAGACGGCTGACATTGTGGGCCTCAGTTCTGCACAAGTGAAAGCACTTGGATCTGCTGCAATTACCGGCATGAGCACTGATCAGATAGTTGCCCTGACCTCAACGCAAGTAAATCTCCTGAGCACGTCTGCCATTGCGGCATTTTCGACTGATCAAGTTAAAGCTCTTGAATCCGCTGACATAGGCAATATGACAACCGCTCAGATTGCTGCATTTGGTACCGCCCAAATTATAGCACTTGAAACAGCTGATATCGTCGCAATGACGACAGCACACGTTGCAGCTTTGAGCTCAGCTCAGGCGCGGGCTATTGAAACTGCCGATATCGTAGCACTGACAACAGATAAAGTTCAGTCCCTCAGCTCATCTGCCATCGCCGCCTTGACTACCGACCAGATCGTAGCTTTGGAGTCAGCTGATTTTAAAGCGCTCAGCAATCATCAGTTGGCTGCCCTAACAACAGCCCAAATAAATGTGCTTGAAACAGCTGATATTTCGGCTATGACTACAGCTCAGATTGAGCTCCTGAGTGCGCCTCAGATCAGGGCACTCTCTACCGCCAGTATTGGCGCACTTGATACAGCTCAAACCAGAGCATTAAGCACTGCAGACATATCAGCTCTGACAACAGCCCAGGCAGCGAACCTTACAACAACCAATATCAACGCTATGACTACAGCTCAGTTTGCGGCGCTGAATAGCGATAGCATTGCAAACCTCACGACAGCACAGTTCACATCCCTCAGCTCTGATAATATTGCTGCAATAACCTCTGCTCAGATAAAGGCTATGGAAACGCATGACATTGCCGGTCTGACAACAACCCAAATCTCCAAATTGAGTACGTCAGCCATTGCGGCTCTGACCACCGCACAGGCAATCGCCCTTGAAACTGCCGATCTTGATAAAATGCTCCCGACTCAGTTTGCCGCCTTGAGTACTTCCAGCATTGCGAATTTGACTACCGCACAGTTCACGAGTCTGAGCACAGCAAATATAGCTGCAATAACATCAGCTCAGGTCAAGGCAATAGAAACACATGACATCGCTGGCCTAACTACTGCCCAGATATCAAAACTGAATACGTCAGCTATTGCAGCCTTGACGACATATCAAATAGTCGCAATTGAAACTGAAGATATCAAGCAACTAACAACGGCTCAGTTTGCAGCCCTGAGTACGTCCAGTATTGCTGCTTTAACCACCGCTCAATTTGCGACCGCTTTGACGACAGCAGGCGTTTCAGTCATTACCACTGCCGATATAGCTGCCATGACATCCAAACAGATTAAAGCGCTGTCTACTGCCAATATAGAAGCATTAACAACAGATCAAGTTCAGGCGTTAAGCACTTCAGCGATTGCAGCCCTGACAACAGAACAACTCCGGGCTTTTGAAACGAGAGACTTGAATGCCTTGACTACAGCCCAGTTCGCTATTCTCAGCACTTCCAGCATTGCAGCTTTAACCACAGCTAATATTACAGATGCACTTACTACTGCCGGGATAAACGTGCTGAATACTGCAAACATTCACGCTCTGACCTCCAAACAAATCAAAGCGCTCACAACGGCCAACATTGAAGCATTGACTACCGATCAGATTCGAGCTTTGAGTACTGAAGCGATTAATGCTCTTACAACCGACCAGCTGAGGGCCATTGAGACAAGAGATATGAATGCTCTGACTACTGATCAGTTTGCAGCTCTGGGCACATCCAGCATTGCCGCCTTGACCACAGCAAATATTACAGATGCCCTTACCACAGCGGGGCTGAACGTGCTCAGCACAGCGAACATTCATGCCATGACTTCTTTACAGATCAAGGCACTATCAACTACCAATATTGCGGCTCTAACGACCGATCAAATTCAGGCGTTGAATAATTCAGCGATTGCAGCCTTGACGACAGATCAGGCCGTTGCTCTGGAGTCAACAGATATCGCCAAGATGTCCTCGGATCAGATTGCTGCGCTGAGCGCAGCAAATATTACAGCATTTGACTCTGCCCAGATCACCTCTATTCAGACGGCCGGCATAGCAGCCATGACCACCGCTCAGATCAGGGCAATTGACTTTGGTGACTTTGCCAAACTCGGCACCAATCAAATTCAGGCAATAAGCCTCGTTGACGTTGCGGTACTCACCACGGCCCAGATAGATGCTATGACCACAGCACAGGCCAACGCACTTACCAATAGTCAGGTTGCTGCCCTGACTCCGAACCAGGTTATTGCAATAACCACTGCCGACTTGGTAAAAATGAGTACTAATCAGATTCAGAATTTTGAAAATGCTGACATTGCAGCTATGACGACAGCCCAGGTTCAAGCATTGACTTCAGCCCAGATTAAAGCACTCACCGATACTCAGATAAGTGCACTGGAAACGCTCGCTGTTTCCGTACTGACCACCGAACAGGCGCAGTCATTAACAGCGTCACAAATTATTGCACTTAGCTCAGATCAGATTATTGCCCTGAACACCCTGGATCTCACCAAACTGACGACAGATCAGATTCAAGCAATCGAAGTCACTGATATCGCAGCGATGACAACAGCTCAAATTGATATTCTGACAACCGCGCAGATGCATGCGCTAACCCCTGATCAGATAACTGCTCTAAACATCGCTGACATCGGAATACTTTCTACAGATCAGGTTGTTGCCTTGACACCTACGCAGATTGCAGCTTTTACAACAGATCAGATTATTGCCCTGAGCACTACAAATCTGGTGGAACTGACGTCCGGCCAGATACAGGGGCTGAACCTTGCCGATGTCGCCGCATTGACACCGGGTCAGTTTATCTCATTGCATACGGATCAGATTACGGCCTTTACCCCGGACCAGATTAACGCAATCGGAGTTGAAAACATCGCTTCACTCACGACAGCTCAAGCACACGCCTTGACCAACACACAGATAATAGCTCTGAATACCGCTCAGATTATGGCAATCAGCACTGCCGATCTGATACAGTTGAGCACTTCCCAGATCCAGGCCATGGAAGCTACTGACGTTGCAGCACTCACTGTTGAGCAGATTGCAAAACTGACAACGGCTCAAATCAGGGTTTTGACTGACGAACAAACTCAGGTCCTCACCGGAGACCAGATTTATGCCCTGACCACAAATCAGATTCAGGCACTGACGGGCAATCAGGTTGCAGTCCTGACAACGGCCCAATACGTTGCTATGGACTCACATATAGCAGCTCTGACTTCAGCACAGGTCCAATCTATGGAACTTGAGGATCTTACCGCCATCAGAGACGTTGCATGGCGCTCTGACTCCTTTACGTATGATCAGAGAATGGCTATGTCGGCAGAGCAGGTTGTAGCAGCAGGAGTTGTAGCAAGCCCGATTATTCTTGATTTTGACGGCAACGGCATCCAGACAACCACTATGGCTAACGGTGTCGCATTCGACATCACTGCCAGCGGCCACAAAAATCAGGTCGGCTGGGTAGCAGGCAATGACGGTCTGCTGGTAAGAGATGTTAACCATGATGGCATCATTAACGACGGTAGTGAACTTTTTGGTACTGCAACAAAGCTGGCATCAGGCGCTCATGCCAAAGACGGATTCGAGGCATTGCGTGCTATGGATTCAAATCATGATGGCGTTATCAATATGAAAGACACCAATTTTGGTGAACTTAAAATTTGGCTCGACAGCAACCATGATGGTATTTCACAGGCAAGCGAACAGCATTCGCTGCAATCACTTGGTGTCGCCGGGCTCAATCTAAATGCTACGCAGACAGCGGTTAATAATAATGGTAACTGGGTGTTTCTGGATTCTACCTACACCGCTACAGACGGCACAGAACATCAGATGGCTGATGTCTGGTTCCAGAAAGGTGCGATCGATGTTGCCGCACTATCAACAACCCAGATTGCATCATTGACGGCTGAACAGGTGCAGACGCTGACTACTGATCAGATTCATGCAATGTCTGCTGAACAGGTTGGGGCATTTACAACAAGTGATATCGCCGCACTGTCGCAGAGTCAGGTTAAGGCTCTAACCGGAGATGATATCGCCGCACTGCACAATCTTGGAAAAGATGACTCCTTCACCAGTCTGCAGTTGCAGGCCATTGCCAAGCCACACTTGTTGCAGAGTATTGATGATGTAATCTTCTCAGGCAATATTGACGTCCATACCAATGTGATAGCTGGAACAGACCAGCTTCAGATGATCGTTACCGGAGACGCCAGTGCAAACGTAGAGTTGGTTGGAAACCATGGTGACTGGAAGGATGTAGGCAGCATACTGGTAAATGGTGTCGAAAGCCATGTCTACAATAATGGAACTACTGAGATCCTGATACAGGGACATGTAACAACAACCGTTAAAGATGTGCTGATCGGTTGATAGTTGAATTTGTGATGTGAATAAACGCCGGGCCTCGTGTGGGGCCCGGCGTTTTTTAATTATGGGTACTTGTACTTTTCATCACGTGCGTTTATTGTGTACAGCAATTTCCACAGCTGGTTTGGCAAGCGTAAAAGGAGAGCATCATGGGCTTAACACATGTGACGTCACAAATATCCAATCTGGGAAAGACGGGGGATCCTTACGAAGCTGAATTTCTTGTTGACACTGGTGCCATAGATTGTATGGCACCTTCTGATATGCTAAAAAATGCGGGAATTACCATTGAAGGCAAAGATTCATACGAATTGGCTGATGGAACATTAATTGAGTATCCATACGGCTTCGCCCGGATATCTTTGATGGGATCTGAAACTGTCGTGCAAATAATATTTGGCCCAAATGATTGTGAACCGCTTCTGGGTGTTGTTGCTCTGGAAAACATTGGTATTGGAGTAGACCCTGTATCAAGAACGCTGAAACGTATGGCTGCGAAACCACTGAAATAATGTCAAATGCTTTAATTTAACAGGGATTAAGGGGATACAGGGGATAACGACAAAGACAGAATCAGCTTCACGCGGATAAATTCGGATACAATCTGATAAAAATCTGATTTAGAATCTTAACCATTCAGATCTTAGTAAATCCGGTAACTAAACGTTTGTAACCCTAAAAAAGGTTTGATCCGCCGGTATCAGATTTTTATTGGATTTGGTCCGCGTGAAATGGCCTTTAGGATGTTTTATTCAAATACAATCTGATTTAGAATCTAAACATTCCGGTCTTGGCAAAAACCAGTTACTAAAAAATTGTAATCCTAAAAGGGTTTGATCCGCTGTTATCAGATTTTATCAGATGTGATCCGCGTGAAATGTTTTTAGGGGGTTTTATGCTGCATGAAGATTTAACCAACAGGATTATATGCGCTTTCTATAATGTTTATAATATTCTTGGTAGTGGTTTTCTTGAAAAGGTCTATGAGAATGCACTCGCTATTGAGCTAAAAAAGTGCGGTTAGTGATGCAGCAAGCAAGCGTAAAAGTTTACTACGATAGCGTCCAGGTCGGTGATTACTATGCTGACATCATTGTCAATGGGTTAGTGATTTTAGAGTTGAAAGCTTCAGAAATTCTGAAAAATGAGCATTTTGCTCAACTGACGAACTACCTGAAGGCGACTGAAATAGAAGTCGGGTTGTTGATGAATTTCGGTAGTAAACCGGAGTTCAAAAGGATAGTTCTGGGAAATGAATTTAAAACCAGCTTCACACGGATAAATTCGGATACAATCTGATGAAAATCTTATTTAGAATCTAAAACAATAATATAGTAGTAAAATCAGTAACTAAATGATTATAACCCTAAAAAGGTTTGATCCGCCGTTATCAGATTCTATCAGATGTGATCCGCGTGAGATGGCCTTTGTGCTTTTTGTTTTTTATAACTTTATATATGCCAATCTTCCAAAATATTTTCCCCGAGGAAACGATGCCAGATAGCCCCACTATCACCCCGACAGACTATAGCACCTCCCCAGAAAATAATGCCTTCACTCTTGCCGAGCAGGGAACCCTCGAAATAATTGAGCTGATGGGTGCTGCGGATCGCTTGAAAGCTGCCAACTTCAAAGATCAAACGATTTCCTTATATCGCCTGTGGCTTGAACACACCAAGTCGCCGCTTGTGTACATAGGCTACTTCAACCTGGGTGTCGAACTGGCTTCCGAACGCGACTACATACAGGCTGAAGCAATGTATCGGAAGGCGCTGGAACTGAGTCCCGATTTTACAAGAGCGCGCTTGAATCTGGGCAACTGCCTTGAACAGCAAAAACGAGAGGATGAAGCGCTTGAAGAGTGGCGTACGGCGCTCAAGTCAGAAAGTATACTTCTGCCAGAAAACCAGCCCCTAAGGTTACATGCACTCAACAACCTCGGGCGACTTCTGGAAATAAAGAAAAATTATAAGGACTCACTTAATAAGTTAGAAGAGAGCTTCTCTGTTGACCCAACCCAACGGGATGTTCTGTTGCATCTTGTACACCTTGTTCAAAAGATCTGTCGCTGGCCTGTTTACGCCCCCCCCAAGGGGATAACCAAACAAGAGATGATCAATGGCACGTCTCCATTGGCTATGCTTGCTGCCTCTGACGATCCAAAACTCCAGCTTGCTGCAGCCCAGCAGTTTGTAGAGCACAAATATCCGGTCACCAGCTCAGAATCTCTCGCACCAAAGGGTGGCTACAAACATGAGAAAATCAGGATTGGGTATCTCTCCTCTGACTTTTGTCTGCATGCAGTGTCGTTATTAATGGTTGAGCTGCTGGAACTGCACGACCACAATAAGTTTGAAGTGTATGGGTTCTGCTGGAGTCGGGTTGATGATACATCCATACAGAGGCGTGTCCAGAAATCAATGGACCATTACATCAGAATCGGCGATATGAGCGACAAGGAAGCTGCCGACTGCATCCGCTCGCACGAAATTGACATCATGGTGGATCTACAGGGCCTGACATCCGGTGCTAGACCCATGATCCTGTCGTATCGTCCTGCTCTGCTTCAAATGACATATCTTGGATTTCCAGGCACTACGGGCTTGCCTTGGATTGATTATGTTATTGCCGACAAATACCTCATCCCTGAGGAGTTAGTACCATTTCACACCGAAAAGCCGCTCTACATGCCCAGCTGTTTCCAGTCAAGTGACAGTAAGCGCGAAGTGGGGCCTATGCCGACACGGACTGATAATGGATTGCCTGAAAAAGCCTTTGTGTTTTGCTCGTTCAATAATAATTACAAGTTCACTCCTGAGATATTTGCTGCATGGATGCGGATACTCAAGCGAGTACCGGGCAGTGTATTCTGGCTACTGGCTGATAATGAATGGTCGAAAGAAAACCTGCTTAAAACTGCTAAAAAAATGGGTATAAAAAAGGAGCAGCTCATTTTTGCATCGAGGGTAGCTCCAGCAGATTATTTGGCGCGCTACCAGCTAGCAGATCTCTTTCTTGACACGTTTCCCTTTAATGGAGGAACAACCGCAAATGATGCTTTGTTTATGGGACTGCCCTTACTGACATTATCCGGAAGAACATTTGCTTCAAGGATGGCAGGCAGTCTGTTAACTAATCTTGGCTTGTCTGCGTTAATTGCAACAAATCTGAAAGAGTACGAAGAAAAAGCGGTACGGTTTGCTACAAATAAAGAGTCACTTAAAGAGTTAAGAGTGATGCTAACTGGAAATAGGAATTCAGGTTCAGTATTTGATACCGGGTTGTTTGTTAAAAATTACGAAAGTAGTTTGAAAGAAGTTCTTAAACTTACAGTGGCCCAACATGATTCTATTGAAGTGATCAGCCATAAACGGCTTGGGAGAGTTCTATATGTAAGCCCTGACAGCAATAAACCTACTGGTGGCATAAAAGTAATATATAAGCATGCTGAACTTTTGTGTAAACTTGGTAATGATGCTCATGTTATGCATTTCCAGGAAGGTTTTCGTTGTGATTGGTTTTATAACTCAGCTTCAGTTGTCACTATTAAAGACATATTACCAACAGACATGATGATAGTTCCCGAAATTATGACTATTTTGGGAAATCAGCTACACTCCATCGGAATTAAATATTGTATGTATGTGCAAAACGGTTATTTAGTCTTACCGACAGCAGCGATGAATGAAATTTGGAGTTGTTACAATAATGCAACTGCCATAATTTCTATATCAGACGATACAACAAATTATCTTAAGAGTATTTTTCCTGAATTTTCAGATAAAATCGTCAGAGTAAAATATTCTGTTGATGTGAGTAAATTTTATTCTGACAACAAAATCAATAAAGTTACGTTCATGCCGCGAAAAAATGTTCATCATTCCATGAATGTAGTTCCATGGTTAAAAAAACTGTTTCCAGAATGGGTATTTACACCACTTCAAGATATGAGTGAAGACCAGGTGGCCGAACATTTACGGAGTTCCAAGATATTTTTGGCATTCAGCGATTTTGAAGGTTGTCCTGTCCCACCAATTGAAGCAGCACTTTCTGGTAATGTGGTTTTGGGTTATCACGGGTGGGGTGGCAAAGAATACTGGGCAGAACCAAACTTTAGAGATGTTGATTTCGGTGACATCCGCGATTTTGTTAGGAAATTTTACGAGGTGGCATCCTTTGCAAACAACCTACTGATTCAACAGTTACTTGAACCTGGTATCAATACGCTCAGAGTAAATTACGGATATGCCGCAGAAAGAGAAATGCTTGCTCATTGCATAAAATTTATCGAAAGCAAATTGTAGTAATCTTTTAAAAATACCATTTGCTATTTTGTAATCTCTATATTCAGCGTGTTGTTATCAGGAGTCACCTCTCTATGCCGTGCTTGAAAATATATTGTGATGGTGGCTTCGGAAATCGTTTCAATGCACTTATTTCAGGCCTTGCTGCTGCTGAAATCATGGGCTATGAACCGGTTATTTATTGGCCGGTAACTAACTGGTGTGAGGCTGAATATTGCGAACTATTCAGCAACAATGATTACGTTCACCTCACTAATTTAATTGATATTAAAAATAATGCTCAGGCATCGTTAGTCCTGTCTGGTGCTCCTCAAAATGCCGAATACCTAGAAGCGCCCTTCATTTCAGTAAATCAATTTCCAACAGAATCTGATTTTAAAGAATATTGTATAAATGATGGCCGTGATATTTTATTTCACCTACCTTTGATTCCTCCGTGGATCACGAGGGAGAGAATAAAAAATGTGGCTAGAAATCTGCAATTTCAGTCAGATATAGTGGCTACAGCCAATACTTTTGTCAAAAAGGAATTTTTAACCGGCTTTTATGGAATTCATTTGCGCCGAACAGACTTGATTCTTGGCTATACTGATAATGAACTCGGTGAGATATTTACAGACCACCCAAATAATCTTTTTTTTGTTTGTTCTGATACTGTCGAGTCAGAGAAGACAGCTGCTCAATATTCAAATGTACGGATACATGACAAACAATCTTATGTAGAGCGAAAGGTAAAAGACAAGGGCTGGTCTGAAATTACCCTCTATACCGGAAAAGCTTATTACAGCAACGTGAAACGCAACTCTCAAAGTGTAAGAGATGCCGTGGTTGACCTATTGATATTGTCAAGATCTACTATAGTCGGGAAGTCAAACTCAACATTTTTAAATGTTGCTAAATTAATAAAAGAGCTATCTGATGATAGGGAAGCAATGCTTCCTGAAATTGATACGATACCAATAGACGAAACATTCAGGAAGGGTGCTGCTGGAATTTTAGATATTATGCTTGCAATTTCAGCGGCGCAGCAACTTTGGCAGGCACAAAAATTTGATCAAGCAGTTTTTTTACTTCGTCTATGGCTAAAAAAACACGACTCCCCACATAAACACGTAGTTTTATTTAATCTTTCTGTTTATCTTGAAAACATGGGATCATTACTTGAAGCTGAAATTTATGTGCGGCATGTGCTTTATCTACAACCGATGTTTCTTCAAGGGCATCTACAATTAGCTCTTGTGTTAGAAAAAACAGGGCGCAGAGATGAGGCAACAGCACAATTCCTTCACGCAATATCGCTGCCGTTGGGTAATGACCCACAAAGCCAATCGCTTAGGAACACAATTATAAATAATATTGCTAGACTGGCGAGAGGATTTACAAGTTTATAACTGCTACAAGTTCATACACGATAACATTAATTGGCGTTAATCAACAATATGCCACAGGAGGTACATATTGAACAAATTTTCCCTTTCATCAATAGTAGAATTGGAATCTACAATCATAATTATTGATGTTGGTGCGAGCCTTTTAGAAGCGCCTCCCTATCAACCGCTTATAGATAATGGAGTAGCTCATGTAATTGGTTTTGAACCTGATGAAAAAGAAGTGAAAAGGCTCAAAGAAACATACGAAGCAACTCACAGTTTTTTTCCATACTTCATAGGCAATGGTAATGATGGAACCTTTCATGAAACAACATGGGTAGCCACTGGTTCACTATACCCACCAAAACCTTCAGTTCTTGATAAATTTCAGATCCTTGGTGACGTTACCACTTTGGTTGCGAAACACCCGGTTAAAACAAAGGCGCTAGACGATATTACAGAAATAAAAGATGTTGATTATATAAAGATTGACATTCAGGGAGCGGAATTACAGGCGTTTAGGGGGGCTGAAAGGCTTTTATCGGGTACAACGGTGATTCACACTGAAGTAGAATTCATTGAGATGTACGAAGGTCAGCCAATGTTTTCAGACGTTGATCTTTATTTGCGAGCTCGTGGGTTTCATTTTGTTAAGTATTTCCAGCCATTTACCCCAACATTAAAACCTATCATTATCGGGGGGAGTACGCATAATGGAAAAATATGGGTTGGAGCAGATGCTCTATATGTGCGGGACTGGAATAAACTTGAGCTTATTTCTACGGCTAAAATGAAAAAAATGGCCGTAATTGCTCATGATATTTACGAGATGATGGATTTGGTGTATTTTCTACTACAGGAGATAGACCGTAGAGAAGGAAGTCCGTTGGCCGCTAAGTATTTACAACTTTTTTCGTGATCAATCCCGTGATTACTGACAAATTGTCTTTTTGTTTTTGAACCAGTTCTGAAAATGAGCTTAATAATATTTCGATCAAATCTGCCCCCCGAAGATGATATGTAAGACGTAATTGTTATTCACTAATAAATCTTAACTATAAGAATCTCTTAAAAGCCGAGGCAATATAAATGGAAACGAGAACTATTGAGATAAATGGTGAAAAAATAGAGGTTACAACTCGCGAAGATAAAAACGAGGGAATTTTGTTTAACATTATTCTTGTGAATCAGTGTTTTTCGCTATTAAGGTTATCAAGGGCGCAGCAACTACTTTCCTATTACTTATATTCTACACAGATCGGCTGGGTGCCGTTGATTATTGACCTGGGTGCTAATGTTGGATTTAGCTCCTTATATTTTAGTGCTACTTGGCCGCTTTCTCAAGTCTGTGCAGTTGAACCTGAAGACAATAATTATCAGCTTCTAAAAAAGCACACTGCCTCAAAAAGAAACATCAATCCTTTCTGCAATGCCATTAGCAATGAGCAGGAGAGAGTATCAATTGCAAACCCTGAAACAAATTCTCCGGTAAGCTTTATTGTTAAACCGGATATGAATGGAGAAATATCCACAATTACAGTACAAAACTTACTTGATCAATATCCTAAATCAAAGAAATTTTTGCCATTTATTATAAAAATTGATATTGAAGGGTACGAAAACAAGTTATTTTCATCAAATACAGAGTGGATCGATCAGTTCCCTGTTATAATAATTGAGCCACATGACTGGATGCTTCCCAGCAGCGCGAATTTTAGTACTTTTATCAAAGCAATAGCTGACAAAGATAGGGACTTTGTCATTATAGGTGAAAATATTTTTTCAATTCAAAATAATCTTAGCATTCCAATCACCTAAATCGACTTAGCAGTAACTAAAATGACCGTTTTTAAATACGAACGCTATTTATTTTAAAATTACAGATTTTTCCCAACCCTTTAGTTCTGGAGTTGTAAGCTCTCAAAGTAAGAAACTAAAGCTGTTCAGATTTTCTCTGTACACACAAGGCAATATCAACAATTGGAATCTGCTATATCTTACAGCCTGCAACTCTAAAATGGCTGCCTATCACGCTGCTACCAAAATTTGTTTGATAACTCTCAGGAGAGAAGAATGGGTATTTCGCTATTAGAATTCAGTTTCTTACGACTGGCATCCGAGAAAGGTCTGCTACCACAAAGCACCGACATCCTTGAATTTGGGGAAGCCGAGTTATGCAATTTAGACATCAACTTACTACTGAACGATCCACTCTTCGCAGATCGCCGCGATAGCTGTATCCACGACGCTAACAACCCACCATCGTCCTATTTAAATCTACCGTCGTTTCATTATGCAAAGCTGTTGTACCGGCTGTTGTTTAACTACCGCTCCTGTTTCACGGTTGATTTTGGCGGCTCGTCGCTGGCTGTTAAAGCAGATTTGAACAATAAGGTCGACCTAGGACGGCAGTTTGGCCTTGTTATCAATAACGGCACATCAGAACATATTTTTAATCAGTACCAGTTTTATAAGACGGTGCACGACCACACGGAAGCTTCCGGCACAATGATCCATTGGACTCCAGCCTACGGCTGGCCCAATCATGGTTTTTATAACGCACAGCCGACTCTAATCTGTGACCTTGCTTTTGCTAACGGTTACGAAATACTGTTGATGTGCTTGGCATCCAGCAATAAGATGGTGCTACTAGACGGTAATTATATGGTTAATGCTCTCTCCGAATTTCCAGAATTACACAATTCTCTTTTATGCACTGTTCTACGAAAAACTAATAACGACACTTTCCGAACACCTCAGCAAGGAACCTATCGACACCAAATCCAGCCGAACTGACTTCGCTGATAGGTTTCTGAAAAACTGGGGAACCAGAACAATAACTACTGGCAGACATATCAGTTCACATTTGAACCGTTTTCCTCTCGCGACACCAGGTAATTGCTACGTCACCCCAGGCGTTCTTCAGGGATGTGCCGGATATAATTCATTCCGGCGAACATTGTGGTCCAGTCCCGGAAACTCAGCTCGGTAAAATTACTGGACTCCAGCCCATAGTTGTTCCAGCGATTCTCACGGTTTGAATACTTGGGCCAAAACAGATCAAGGCTTGATGCGTCAATCACACAGAATCGGGTAATAAGCATGCGCCAGTAGTCTTCTAGAGTCCACTTGATATCCCACCCGGTACGCTGCAAAAACTCAGTGCAGAAGTAAACTTCGCAGACCCGCCACAAAGAGAATTCACGCAGGGTCCGAAAATGTAAGGCATCCTGGTCGAAGCGGCGTTCATCCAATGGTGGACTCCAGTACGCCAGCATGTCGTCAATCTGACCGTAAAGAAACATGTCGGAAATTCCGTATATCCGGTAACGGAAGGTATTTAGGCTAACGGCCACCAGTCGCTGTTGCTGTGCTCCCACTTGATCCAGAGGGAAGATCCTCTGGATGCCATGCAGGTACTCAAGAATATCGGTGGCGCATAACCTCTGGTCGGTGCGCGTCTTGAGTGCATAGGTTGCGCCTGCTTTTTTTGCGGCATTCAGACCGGCGCTGGATGAGACAATCTGCAAGTTGACGTTCTGCTGTCCCATGTACTCTGGTTTCTCGTTCGTCACCACCAGAACACCCATTTCTAGAGCCTGCTGCAGCAGCTCTGGCGACTGATCCGCCCAAGTGCTGAGCACAATGAGCGCATCGGGATGAAGCCGTCTGTACAACTTAATGGTCTGAAGGGTAAAGTCCAGGTCTGTTACAAGGGCCCCCTGCATAACAATGGCCTGCCTACAGTCGTAGGCCGCTCCAATTGGCGTACATGTGTATTGGGCAGCATGAATGGGACGCTCATGCCAGGTCATGAGGCCACCGTTGGGGCCTTCCAGAAAGTCGATATCGTTTAGTTTCATGTTCCCAAAACCGTTGAAAAATATCTCTCCCGATAGAAGTTGTTCAGGACACTTGTCGGCATCGTTGAGACGGCACGCTTGTCATCAAAACGGACAATGCGTCCTTTTAAAAAGGCTATTTCAACGTTACGACCGCTTTGGTTGCCGCCTTCAGGTAGAACGGCATACCGTAACACGAGATCTTCGTCCGTCCCGGATGGGGTGAGGATTTCGTTCGGAGCGGCCCAGTTTTCGAGAATTTCCTTGACCGTACGGATGAATGATGCCGTCACTTTCTCTTCGGGCGTCGGAATTACTTCTGAACTCTCCCTCTGATTCTGATCTTGTGAAATGCCGGCAATCTGCCACACGGCATCACCGATAAAGTAATTTCCAAGTAGCAGCCGAACGTATGTTGCCTCTTCTGCTTTTAGGGTGGCATCGCACAGTAAAACATCAAAAAAATCCTTCGGGAGTGTAAAAAGGTAATTCGCTTCAAAGAGAAAATGGGCAAATGAGGGTTGAATCGATGTCCGGTAGTCTTTTTCCATGCTGATGTCGCTCTTGCTGATAACCTGTTCTTGCAGCGCCCTCTTTGTTAGCACGGTGCCCGGGAAAAACGCCAGGGAGTAGAGGGAGACACTGTAGGGCCTGGGGAGCGCCATAAACAGTTTGATACTGTCGCGCAAGTCCTCAGGTTGTTCATAGGGATTTTCGAGAATGAAGCCATAATCAACAACGATGCCGTCTTTGTAGAAATCACCGATGATCTGGGCCGCTTTTATCACCTGCTCCGGTTTGACGCTCCGCTGGTAGACATCCTTTAATATCCGTGGTGAGCCGGTCTGTACCCCCATGCAGATCTGATAGACACCATACTTTACAAGAGCAGCGACTTTTTCGTGGGTAACTGCAGAAGGGGTTGCGTTGATGTTGAAACGCAGCCGTAATTCATCGCGGAAGAATTTTCCCAATTCCTCAATTTCTTCCAGAGGGCGAAAAATGAAATCATCATCATTGATCCAGAGCAGCACCTGAACTTTCAAAAATTTTAGATGATGGCGTATTTCTTCCTTCACCCGCGCAGGCGAAACAGTACGGTACCAACTGACTCGTGTAGTCTTAGCGATATTGTGATACAGCGAGTTGGAACAATAGGTACAAGAAAACGGACAACCGCGCTGGCTATAAAAAAGAAATGAATTCCAGCCCAGGAACTTTTCGCGCATATCCGGTGAAAACGGGATGACATGAATGTTGCCGTCACCGCTTAGCATATGGGCATCGGAGAACTCATAATCAGGAAAGGGAAGAGCATCAAGTGACGGTTCTGAATGGAATGTTAACGGGAGTACCGCCTGACCGTTCGCCTTGTATGCAAGGTTCGGGATTGAAGAGTAATCGGTGTTGCCTCCACGCAACAATTGGTACAAGCGAAACAAAGTCAACTCTCCCTCTCCGACGCACACAAAATCGCAGTGGGCCAAGGATTCTTCAGGCATTGCTGTGGGGTGGATACCACCCCAGATAACCGGTGTGCCCGCCGTACCAAGGGCATCCGCAATAGGGAGAAGCATCTTGATGTCCTTACTCATGAGCGAGAAACCGACGAGTATTGATCCGGCACAGAGATCCACGACCTGTTGGCATTGCTGCACTGTCATCCGTGTCGTACAATTGAGGTACACCGAACGGCAGGGGACACCGTGAGCTTCAAGGTAGCCCACAAGTGATTTTACACTGATTTCATGCAATGGGTGGCCATTTGAAATGAGCGTTACACGTTCCTGATACTTCTTTGGCTTTGATAATTCGGCCAATCTCTTGCTTTCCTCGACACGCCGCAGATGGTTTGATGCCAGCACCGCCATCGGCAACTCCGGGGAAATATTCTGCTCGACCCAGTGCCACTCGGAAATAGCCTTGTCAATCTGTCCTGAACGCTCCAGGAGCAAACCAAGATTGATACGTGGCTCAAGAAAACCGGGGGTAATTTTTATAGCCTCCCGGTAGGCGTCTTCGGCTTCCACTACATCTTCCAGTTTGGTAAGTGTTACGCCGAGATTGAAATAGGCAATATGCGCATAGGTGGACTTGGTGCGGTTTATCCATGTTTGGTAGAGCACCACTGCCAATGGGCCGAGGTTATTTGCTTCCAGGCGGGAAGCGCAATCTATAAGTTGTGTAATTTCAAGCGTGCCTTGCCATGCACGCAGCACTTCTGTTGCAAAACTGTCTTCAATGTTCACTACATCCCCCTGCGTATTTCTTGTAAATATCCATATGATGCGGCCTGACGTGGTACAATACGAATCTCACTCCAAACAGTTAATGCTGTAACTTCAGAGCAACAGGCAGACTTTCAAAAAGCTTCAGATCGGCCGGAATACCGAGACCGTACATACCGTCCGCTTCCCTCCCTATATTATAATGGACGATTTTTTTGCACGCACCAAGCAGGCCATTATATGCCGGAGCAACATAGAATTCATTATTGACCCGTTCATTATTCCGGATCATGGTTTCGGCGGCGGCGACAAAGTCTTTACCCTGGCGAAAATTGTATATGCCGACCGTCGCTTCATTGGAAATGACCTGCTTTTCCACGACCTCGCAAATAGCGCCGGTATCGTCAAACCGGACGAATGACCATTTGGGGTCATCGGCCCACATGGTCATGATCAGGCCGTCAACTTCATTTTTATCCAGTACGGCCAGATAATCATTGATGTCGGTATCAATCCACTGATCGCTGTTGGCAATCATCAACGGGGCGTCGGTGTCAATTTCGTCCTTCGCCAAAAGAACCGTACAGGCGGCTCCTTCAGTTACCTGATTTACCGGCACGATAACGCAGCCGGGGGCCCATTGCCGCAATTGTTCGTCTATCCGGTACGCTGCAAAATGATCCTGGAGACAAAGAAAAATGAAGCGGTGTTGTCGATGCGGGCGCAGGTTCTCGATAACTCGCTGAATCATGGGGCGGCCACACACTGGTATCAAGGGTTTTGGCAGATCAAAGCCCTCTTTTTGGAATCTGCTACCTCGGCCGGCCATGGGAATGACAATATTCAACATTGCTCGTCTCCTGAGCTCAGAAATTTGTCATTCGATGCACCGGGAAATTTGACGACAGCGGTTGCCGCGTCTGTTCTGGCAAGTAAATCGGTCTGTTCCAGCGGGTCAATGACAATGATGTCGCCAGCGGCATAGACGATGCCGTTCATCATGACCTCACCGGAAACTATGACGGTAATTTCCGTTGCCAGTTTGTGATAGTGCAATGCTTCGGCTTCCCCGGCCTTGTAATATTTTACAGCTACTTCAACGTCGTTGGTATCAATGAGGGTTGGCTTGAAGTGTCCGACAAACCACCCCTTTATCATGTCATCCAATTTGGCTATCTGCACGTTATACCTCGCGGATGGTCAGTGACGTTTCATATTCCTTGATTTTTTGCGGGGAATAAAATGAATGATACTGATGAGTCTCAATCCTGAACAGGTCCAGTTTCTTATTTTCAAGCACCAGCTCATTCAACGTGGGGGCAATGTAAAAAAGTCCATCAACGCTGGCGTCCTTTGCAATGGACCGCATTGCCGAGGTAACGAAATCAGCGCCGTGCCTGAAATAATAAAAACCGGCAATGGCATTTTTGCTGATCGGCCTTTTTTCGGCAGTTTCTACAATACCGCCGTTTTCATCCAGCCTGACATACGACCATTTGGGATGCACGGATTGAAAACTGACCACACCAGCATCACTGTTTTTTTCCTCCATAAAACGGAGGATAAGATTCATTTCGCCATCTATAACCTGATCGCCATTCGAGATGATTAATTTATCCGATGTATTAATATGATCTATGGCCATTAGAGCGCTACACGCAGCCCCTTTAGCCAGGTTATTTAAAATTACAATCTTGCATTTATCATTTGTGAGGAGTTTGAGCGTATTATCAAGATGATATTTTCTACAATCTTCCTGCTGGACAACAAAAATGAAGGTGTATTCTTCCTCGATAGTCACAAAACTGTCAATCAACAGTTCGATCATTAATTTACCGTTGATTTCGATAAGCGGTTTTGGAAAAGGGTACTCTTCGACATCAAAAAACGTGGATTTACCGCCAAGAGGAATCAGGATGTTTAACATGCGTCACCTTCCAAGGTGCGAATAGTCGTGATAATATTTTGGTAATTGACCTCTTCAACACTGGATACTTTCAGGAGATGCGCTCCGCTTGCAAGAGCCGCTTTAATGCCGTTTTCATTGTCTTCGACTATCAGGCACTCCGCTGGTTTCAAGCCGAAACGGTTTATTGCCGTAATATACATTTCTGGATCCGGTTTCGGCTTGCCGACATCCTGATTGGAAAGAAAAAACTCAAGGTATTCAACAAGCTGTGACAACTCCATCATCGTTTCAACGGTTTTAAAAATTGAATTGGAGCCGACGGCAATGCGGTAGCCCTCGCGTTTCAGCCGCGCCAAGGCGTATTGATGATAAAACACTGGCTTACATTTGGTATAGATCAGCTCCATAGTATAGATCTGTTTCATCTCATTGATGAAATTATGTAATTTGTATGAAAGCCCGCGCTCCAATGAAATCATTTCCAGTTTTTTCTTCGTCGGCAGCCCGTCATAGGTAACCAAATGCTCGTGCCTGCTTATTTCCATGCCAAACAGCCCCAGGGCACGGTTCAAAGATTCGAAATGCCATTCCTTTGCCTCGATGAGCACTCCATCCATGTCAAAAATAATCGCTTTAATGTTATCCATGAAAAAACTCCTTTGCTTCTTCCGGATAGTCGGTGCAAAGCATAAGATTATCAGAACTTACCACCGTCATTGCGGATAATCTGTTCCAAAACGGTTTGTGATGTCGATGATGCAGTTCCGGTGAGACGAGACAGACCTGCTTGCCGGTAGCAAGATGAGGGGCGATATGCTGCTCCTCAATCCAGTCGTCAATGAAGCTGTCCATCCAGATCCCGGCGGCTTGGTCATAGAAGACAGGGCTCGGTTCGTACTCGCTTTGCCGGGAAAAACTGCGCAGCCCTGCATTCAGATAACCGAGATGATCCGGTATGGACATGTCAAAGACAAAATAATTAGTGATTTTGTAGGCCATCAATAAGAACTCCAGCTTCCGCTGAAGGCCGTCCTCCTTGATATTCAGCGCCAAGGGCAATGCAGGGTCATGATTGCAATACACCCGGAGAAAATTATCCACCGTCATACAGTGTGTTTCCGCGATGTCGTGCGAAATGACGAGCTCACCGGCAAAGTCCCTAATATCAGTTTCCGTACCGAACGTTTTAGAAAAAGAACGCTCAAATGCGGTGAGAGAGTTTCTTTCTTCGCTTGTAATCCAGTAGCCTCTATGGCTCATAATTCTCATTACATATAACCTCATCAAGCCTGACTCTGATGAATTTCTGGAACCATCTTGAAAAATAACAATATCACACCGAGATCACCCATTTGACGAAATCGAGAGACTTTGATATCGCGATATCGTATCAAGTTCCGCCAAACATCTTTTCAGTTCGGCACTCCCAAAGAATTCATTTTATCTGATATGAATGAAAGGATCTATTATTGCTATGCTGGAAAAAAGCTCTCTTCGACTGAAGTGGTGCCGATTATTGGGACAGGTGTATAAGCAATGAATCGACCCCGAAAAGGAGAGATTCAATGCCACAACATCTACAACGTCACAGCGCAGATTTTAAAACCAAGATTGCCTTAGCAGCCCTTTCGGAGTCAAAGACTCTGGCTGAACTTGCCACCGAGTACAAGGTTCATCCGACGCAGATAACCCCTGGAAACAGGAGCTTGCTGAAAACGCCGCTGACCTCTTTGGTAAGGGCAAGAAGAAAAAGTCAACCATGATGCCGAAATGGCTGAGCTCTACCGTCAATCACCACTGGGTAAACCATAACAAACAAACGTGAACTAGTCAAAAAATTTGCACTTTGGGGGGCCAGTCTTGAATTATCGCTTTTAAGCCCCACCACGCAACAATTTAAGATCAAACCTGACGAGCAACTTCAATCTATCCCTCTCTCAAACTCCTCCTGAATCTTATAGTTCCAAGGCCACGCGCATGCGCTGCAGTGCCGTCATAAGCAGCGATCTGCTGCAGCCGAAGTTGAGCCGCACAAAACCGGGTGCACCGAAATCAACGCCATCAGACAAGCCGACTCCAGCTTTTTCAAAAAAGCTGGCCGGGTTTTCGATTCCGGTTGCACGGGTGTCAATCCAAGCCAGATAGGTAGCTTCTACGTGTTTTGTGGAAAGCCCCGGCATGCTGTTAATCTCCGCTTCCACCAGATCACGATTCCCGCGCAGATAGGTCAATAGAGCCTGTCGCCACGCATCGCCGAATCGATAGGCCGCTTCGGTAGCGGTAAAGCCGAGCAGATTTACATGCGGTACGATCCGACCAGCCGCTGTGATGAAGTTTTTTCGCAGTTGCGGGTCGCTGATGACGGCAAAAGAGCAGCCCAGTCCGGGAATGTTGTAGGTTTTGCTGGGTGCCAGCAGGGTGATGGTACGACGGGCTGTTTCAGGAGAGAGGGTAGCGATCGGCAAGTGGCTGATCCCTTCTTCCAGGATCAGGCCGGCATGGATATCATCCGAACCGATGATCATATTGTGGCGTTCAGCCACTTCGGCGAACTGTTGCAGTTCCTTGCGTGACCAGGCCCGACCGACCGGGTTATGGGGGTTGCAGAGCAGCAGCAGTTTCGTGCGCGGCGTGATGGCCTTTTCCAGTGCAGCAATATCAGCTTCCCAGCGTCCTTCGACCAACTGCAGTGGCACCTTGACCGTGATATGCTTTGAAAGATGCGGGGCCGACATGAAAGGTGGATAGATCGGGGTAAAGGTGATTACCTCATCGCCCGGTTCACCCACAGCCCGGGCTAGTACGTTCAAACCGCAGACCAGACCGGGCAGCCAGACCAGCCATTTTGGCTGAACCTGCCAGCCAAAATCACGTTCCAGATGTTCCAGTACCGCTTCCACCAGACCGGACGGTGCGTGCGTATATCCAAAAATGCCATGCTCAATGCGATCATGCAGGGCATCTATGACAGCCGGCGGAGAACGAAAATCCATATCCGCCACCCAGAGCGGAATGACGTCACGTCCTTGATATTTTTCCCACTTCTCACTGCTGGTAGCACTGCGGTCAATGACCGTATCAAAATCGAAAGCCATATCTGTCATCTATCACCGCTTATATCAGACGTTGAGTGCCCGTTCAATGCGCTGCCATAACTCATCCACATCCTCCAATCCGACTGACAGCCTGATCAGGTTGCGCGGCACCCCGCAGGCTTCTGCCCAGTCCAGCTCCGTATAATGCGCCAACAGGGTAAACGGGCAGGCCAGGGTAAAGCTGGTTCCGAGGCTTGGGCCTTTGCAGACCTCCAGATTATCATAAATACGCGGTGCTGTAGTTTCGGCGTTTTTCGCCAGAAAGGTTATCAGTGATCCCCAGCCCCCATCCGGCCGTCGCACCGCCTCGTAGGAGTCGCCAAACGACCATTTTGGGTACCAGACCGCTTCAATAGCCGGATGACTACGCAGGCGCTCGGCAATCACCAACCCGTTGCGGTTATGAATACGCATCCGCTCCGGAAAGCTGCGAATCTGCGCTTCCAGAACCACAGCATCTTCAATCCAGAGCAACTCCTCATGCTGTGCTGCGGCTATGCCTTTAAGTTCCGCATGGTACGGTGAACGGGGATTACAGATCAGTGCTCCCCCCATGGCATCGCCCGTACCGACCAGATATTTGGTCAGACTGGTGGCAATTAGATCGGCGTGCGGTCCCAGATCAACATTCAGCGGAGTTGCCACTACATCATCAGCCACCAGCGGAATGCCGTGCTGCCGCATAATCGGGGTTATCTGCCGCACGTCAGCCGAGCCGAGCAGTGGATTGCCGGGTATTTCGCTGAAACAGGCCGCCAACGGGGCACGCTGCAGGAGTTCCTGCAGATTGGCGGCGCAGTGATTGAGATCGTGCAGCAGTGTCGCGCCGCAGCCAAATTTTTCCTGTAATTTGAGGGTATCTACATAGGGGAAACCGATCTGGGCCGTAGCGGCACCCGGCGTGCGCTGCATGACGGTTCTCAGCGCGGCATACATGGCCGCCATGCCGCTGGGCTGCAAAAAAACATCATCGGGCGCGCAGTCGTACAACCCCGCCAGCTGACGCCGCAGCGAATCGCGGACACTCTGGTCATCATGCTGTTGCGGAAGAACTCCACTCAGCTCCGATACGGCTCGCCGAGTCGAAACAATCAGACCGGTGTGCTGCCAGAAGGCCTTGAGGGTGTCGTAGCCTGCCCCAGAAGTAACAACACCAAAATGTCCGTCCCGCTCAACCAGATTGGCCTCGGCACCGCTCTGTTGTTGGATAAAGGTCACACACTGCTGCGCCGTCTTCTGCGAGGGAAACGGCAAACAGGGTGCCCCGCCGCCAATCAAGCTGGCCAACTCCTGTACCAGGCGGTGAATAACAAAGCGGGGATAGCCACACTGCAGACGACTGATCACCTCAGGCCATTTTTCCTCATAACCAACCACATCCTGCCAGCGCGGAAGCGCCACAGAAACCGCATGCAGTGACTGAGGCAACGCCTGCCCCAGTTCTTCCGCCCGCCAGATTGGATCATGTAACAGATCGCGATTACTCATTATAACCTCACAAAGTTCTCTGCGTTAGCGGTACAGCACTCCACCTACACAGGCGGCTCCCAGGATTACCAGCGCAGGATTAATCTTCGTCAACGTTAACAGACCGAAGGTAACAGCTACGATCAGTATTTTATCCCAGCCAAACGTCAAAGAAGAGCCCCAACCCAGCCGCTTGACACCAAAGACGCTGTAGGCCATATCGTAGGCGGTCCAGAGTAACAGACCCACCACTACAGGCCTCACAGCTTTGAGCATCGACTGAACCAACAGACTATCCTTGATTCTGAAAAAATAGACTACCATGACCAGCATCAGAATTGTCGTGGGAAGGACCGTCCCGGCAGTAGCAGCAATGGCCCCCGGAAGGCCGGCCATCTTGTAGCCGATATAGGCCGATACCTGCGGGGCAATCGGACCCGGCAGGGCATTTCCAACAGCTACGGCGTCGGAAAATTCCAGGGGTGTCGTCCAAGGCAGTGATTCGGTAGCACCAGGTGGCAGCCAGAGTGCCGCCGTCGTTTCACGCTGCATCAGCGCCAGTGAGGCCGGCCCACCTCCCCAGGAGAACAGGGATACCCGACTGAAAAGAACAAATATTTTCCAAAGCAACATGAATCAACCTCCAAAAAGAGGTCAAGAGAACGTTCTCCTGACCTCCCGTTGTCCAGCTATGTTCACATATTTCAGATAACCGGGCCGTTGCCGTTATCGTCACTAACCAAGCGACTGTGCAGACTGCGTCTGGTCATGACAATATTCAGACACCCCTCGCCGCGACTGAACAGGAAGGAGAGATCGTGCTGGAAGGCCAGACGCGCCACCGGATCAAGCTGCGCCAAGTCGCGCAGCTTGAAGAGGACACGGTTACCTTTACCCAGATAATCAATAAAACCGGCCGTTACATCAAATTCTATGCTGCCGAACTCATCGGTCAGATCAACCAATCCACCTTCGTCTCCAACAATAAAACTTTCACCCAGATTGATGCGCTGAGCGGAAACGCCGCTCTTATCGGTCAGACTCCGGATAATGCCGCCCCCGCCGATCTGGAGCCCCTCTTCAACCACAAAGCGCCCGGTGCGGGTGTTCTCTGAATAGGGATCTGCAGCGATCTCGTTTTTGAGCGTGAAGAGGACTGTGCCGACTTCAGATGGCATCAACTCAGGTGCGTAACGCTCCGTCACCTCCAGAGTAGATGAGTCGAGGCGTTCTTCAATGGCGGTCGCAACCGCCTGTACCTCGGCCGTACCAAGCTTGATGGTATAGGTCTTACCGGCCTGAAACGGGCGATCAGCCAACCAGAAGATGCTGGCGCGTATCTGACAGGCTGCCACCGGCTTGCGCTTGCGGCGTGAGATAATTTCACCGCGCTCGACAAAAAGTTCGTCAGTAGTGGTGATGCCAATACATTCGCCGGATACAGCCTGCGGAAGATCTGCTTCACCCCATTTTTCGACACTCTTGACGCGCGTGATCTTGCCGGAAGGCAGGAAGATAATTTCATCACCTTTGTTGATTTCTCCGGTCTCAACCCGCCCGACATAGATGCGTTTATCGTCCCATTTGTAGACATCCTGCACCGGCAGACGCAACGGAGCACCCGCTTCGGCACGCACATTGCCGAAACTGTCCAGCGCCTCAAGGATGGTGGGACCGGTATACCAGGGCACCTTGCCATGACGACTGGCGATATTTTCACCGTCACGGGCGGAAATTGGAATCACGTAAGAAGGGGTGATGCCGACCGAGTGCAGAAAAGCTCGGATGTCGTTTTCGACCTGCTGGAAGCGGGTACGATCGTAATCAACCATATCCAGCTTGTTGACGGCCACCGCCACCTGGCGGATGCCGAGTAAAGAGAGAACATAGGCATGCCGGCGGGTCTGCTCACGCACCCCTTCCGCGCCGTCCACCAGCAGAATGGCGGCGTCGGCACTGGCAGCACCGGTGATCATATTTTTGAGGAACTGCTTGTGTCCGGGCGCATCTATGATCACATAGGGACGCTGGGCGGTTTTGAAGAAGGTTGAAGCGGTATCGATGGTGATGTTCTGGTCGCGCTCCTCTTCCAGAGCATCCATCAGATAGGCAAACTCGAACTCGCGCCCCTGTGCACGACAGGTGGCTTCTATCTCGCGGTAGCGTACCTCGGGGATACTGCCAGTATCGTAGAAGAGCCGCCCGATCAGCGTTGATTTACCATGATCAACATGCCCGACGATGACGATTTTCAAGGTTTCATTTTGATTCATATTAAGATTCCTTTTGTGTGTGTTTAAAAATCTACATGTATCCTTTTGCTCTCAATTTCTGCATGGCGTAGGCATTTTCCTGATCCTGCGCCCGCCCTGCCCGTTCCGGGTCCTTGAGAGTCTTCAACTCTTCGATGATCTCATCGACCGTTGTTGCGCTGGAATCGATCGGTGTCGTGCAGGGCATACAGCCCAGCGAGCGGAAACGCTTGCCGTCCTTGGCAAAATAGAGCGGGCAGATTTCAAACTTTTCACGTTGGATATATTCCCAGATATTCAGTTCCGTCCAGTGCAGGATCGGATGGACGCGGATGTGCGTGCCCGGCTCGAAATTGGTATTGAACTGGTCCCACAATTCAGGTGGCTGATCCTTGTAAGCCCACTCGAAGTTCTTGTCACGCGGTGAGAAAACGCGCTCTTTGGCACGACTTCCCTCTTCGTCGCGGCGGATGCCGAGAAAGAGGCCATGAAAATCACGTTCCTCAATGATCTTGGTTAACCCTTCGCTCTTTAGTTTTTCGCAGCAGACCAGTCGCCCCGCTTCCGGGCTCATACCGGCTTCGATAGCTGCTGTATTGCTCCCCACAATCAGATCGGCCTGCCACTCACGTGCCATCCGGTCACGATACTGGATCATCTCCGGGTATTTGTAGGTGGTGTCGATATGCACCAGTGGAAAAGGAATCTTGCCGAAAAAAGCCTTGCGCGCCAAATGGATCATGGTGGTCGAGTCTTTGCCGATCGAATACAGCATGGCCAGATTCTCGAACTTGCGGTAGGCTTCACGAAAAATATAGATACTCTGGGCTTCCAAATCGTCTAAGTGGTCGTACATGCTCAGCTCTCCTTAAATATTTTAAACTATCTTCTATGCAGTCCACATTCCTTGTTTTCCGGGTTTTCCCACCACCAGCGTCCTGCACGGGCATCCTCACCCGGCTGAACCGCCCGTGTGCAGGGAGCGCAGCCGACTGAGCGGTACCCTTGGCTGAAGAGGCGGTTTTGGGGAAGGTGATGCACTGCGTTATAGTCAAGCAACTGTTCTTCAGTCCAGTTCAGCAGCGGATTGATTTTGATGATGCCGCCATTCAGGTCATCCCGTTCGACAGCTGTGAGGTCGCTGCGGGTCACACTCTGCTCGCGGCGCATACCGGTAACCCAACCGGAAAGACTCTGTAGAGCCCGTGACAGCGGCTCAACTTTGCGGATATGGCAACATTCGTGGCGATTATCCAGTGATTCACGAAAGGAGAAGAGCCCCTTTTCCCGCTCCAGAGCTTCTACCGTCTCGTGACGGGGAAAATACCAGTCGATTTTCAGGCGATAGCGCTCTACCAGGGCATCAGCCACCTCGTAGGTTTCCTCGTTCAGCCGCCCGGTATCCAGGGCAAACACCCCCAGCGCAATACCTGCCTGATGGGCAATGTCGATAATGGCAACATCTTCCAGTGAAAAAGAGCAGGCCAGCGAAACCGGACCATTCGCCGCTCTGATGCCGACCTCAAGAATTTCACGGGGTGATGCGTCTGCTGAAACTTCAATGGTGCCGTTTGCCATACTGTTTCCTTTCAATGACTACATTCCTGCCACTCTGCTGCAGAGCTCGTCCAGCGTCAATGAGCGTTCTACAAGGGCTCCAAAGGGGGCATCCCCCGACCGGTAGAGATCAAAACGGGGAGTGCGTTCACCATCCTCCCCTTTAACCAGAGAGCTGCTGACAATACCAACATCAGCCAATTGCGGCTGGGTGCAGGAGTTAGGACAGCCGGAGATGGCCCAGGTAAGGAATTGACTTTGCGCCGAGATCACTCTGGAGAGCTGGTTCACAACCTCACGGGTGGCGGATAGCCCGGCTCTGCAGGAGGCGGTTCCGGGGCAGATCCGGAAATTGACGCCCGCCTGTTGAAGTCCGCATGCTGCCAGCTCAGCAGCAGCCGCAGCACGGTCGGCTGATTCGTGCAGATGGAAGGCAATGTCCTGAT
>Ga0194037_1000074_pt1 | contig 70410 bp, 71 predicted proteins | sample JunL306m_MetaG_FD_148653 | JGI IMG/M metagenome (GOLD analysis project Ga0194037, IMG submission 148653) | Anoxic zone freshwater microbial communities from boreal shield lake in IISD Experimental Lakes Area, Ontario, Canada - Jun2016-L304-6m | ecosystem: Environmental > Aquatic > Freshwater >...
TTCCTAGACTCTCAGGCGCCATCATCTCTTTCATTTTCGTGTCAGTGATTCTGATCAGATCATCGCCCACTATCGGGTGGCTTGTCGTTCTGGGCGTTCCGCTCATGAGTCTTGGTATAGCGCCAATCATCAAACCTCTGCAGGCCAGAGAGGCATATCAACGTAAAAAACTCAGTGACGCTTCAAACCTCGCGGCGGATACGGTAGCTGGCCTTCGAGTATTAAGAGGCATCGGTGGAGAAGAAGCATTTATCGCTCGATTTAAATCAGCTTCCCAAGAGGTCAGGGCAGCCGCAGTGCGAACTGCACGAATGCGATCTTTTCTAGAAGGGTTGCAGGTAATTCTGCCTGGCGCCTTGATCTTGGGTGTCATTTACATTGGCGGAAATCTTGTCGTGCAGGGCAACCTAAAAATCGGAGCTTTGCTTTCATTCTATGGATATAGCGCATTCTTAGTGTTGCCGTTAAAAGTTCTTACGGAAAGCGCACAACGAATTACTTCTGCAAGTGTTTCGGCTCGGCGCGTTATCAATCTGCTATCCATAAACACGGTCAATCATTGGGGCACCAATGAATCCCCCGATACTGGTGCGATTATCAAAGATGGCATATCAGGACTCACCATTATCCCTCGCGAATTTCTCGCCATCGTCAGTGATGACCCGCAATTAGCGGATGAATTGTGTGATCGACTTGGTGGATTTGTTGATGCCGATCAAGTTTATCTGGGCCAGCTTCCTCTCACTACTTTCAGCAGGAGTTCGATCCGCCGCGCAATCTATTCGCAGGAGAAAGATCCAGCCATTTTATCCGGAACAATCGGATCGATTTTTTCGGTGATCAGTAGCGGAAGACTCAGCCTCCATGATGCGATTCAAGCCGCGAGTGCGCAAGATATTCTCGATTCCCTTGAAGGGGAAGGCATGGAAGCTGAAGTTGTCGAACGAGGTCGAACCCTCAGTGGAGGGCAACGCCAGCGGCTTTCACTGGCCCGCACTCTCTTTGTTGATCCACCCATCATGGTTTTAGATGACCCAACAAGCGCTGTCGATGCGCATACAGAAGCACGAATTGCTTCGAGAATATTTGAGATCAGAGAGGGTAAAACCACAGTCGTATTTACCAATTCTCCCCTAATTCTGGATAAAGCCGATCGCGTCGTTCTCTTAGTTAACGGTGCCAGCGAATCCGAAGGAAGTCATACATATCTGCTTGAAACTTCGCAGGCATACCGAGATTTGGTAACGAGGGGCGCATGAAAGGAAAAATTGCCGCAGAACAATATCTGCCACCGAGCGCTTTCCCGTCGCCGCCAAAGCGATCCCAAAGAGTCGCAAAGGATTTTGGGTTAGGACGAGCTTCATCGCGTTTACCTATCGCCTCTGCAAAAACAGTGAATCGAGAGATGTTGACTCTCGTTGCCAAACACCGCAGGGGCTTCTATGTAGTTGCCGCCCTTCAACTGATCACAGCAGGTTGCGCACTTGTATCCCCTCGAATTTTTGGAAACCTCTTGGGCAAACTCAGCAGCGATCCCGCGCATGCTCATATCGTGAGAGCCATGCTCATTGCAGGAAGTGCATTGATTGTTCAGACCCTCTTCGCATATTGGACCCGCGTTAAGGCATCAATCTTGGGAGAGTTTGTTCTCTCTTCACTTCGCGAAAGATTTCTCGAACGTGTCGTTGAACTCCCACCCAATGTCGTGGAGCGCGCAGGTAGCGGTGAGTTACTCAGTCGAACGACTACCGATATCGATCACATACAGTGGGCGGTACGAGATGCAGTCCCGATCATCACAATTTGCTTGGTCTCACTTACCAGTATCTTGGTGGCGATTGGTTTTACAGCGCCAATTTTCATCGCCGCGGTACTCATTGGGATGCCACTAATCTTTGTCGTGACTCGGCGCTATTTGCGTAGATCCCCACAGGCCTACCGAACGGAAGCATCATCGTATGCGCTCATGAATTCGATCTTGGTTGAAACCGCTGAATCAGGCCGAACTATTGATGCGTTGCGGTTAGGCGATGATCGAGTTGAACGCAGCGATGCCGCACTTTCTCGATGGATCGAATGGGAGCGATACACGCTTCGTCTGAGATGCCAATGGTTTCCCTTTGTTGAAGCAGGATACATTCTTCCGCTAGCAGTAGTTCTTCTTGTTGGCTCGCATTACTACAATCTCGGCACCTTGACGATTGCTCAAATCACAACATCACTCCTGTATTCGCAGATGATGATCGACCCCCTCGAAGGTCTGCTCTGGTGGATTGATGAACTTCAAGGTGGCAAGGCATCACTCTCGCGCCTTCTGGGAATTCATGAAGTAGATGAACGAGAAATCAGAGATTCCGAGCCCGATGGATTTGAAGTAAAGGGTGGTGAAATTCGATATGGGTATAAAGAAGGCCGCGATGTCCTCAAAGGGATCTCCTTTCTCGTGGAACCGGGTACTCGCCTAGCGATCGTGGGTCCGTCAGGTGCTGGAAAATCCACACTAGGTAAACTTCTTGCAGGAATCCAACCGCCAAATAGCGGAAGGCTTACCGTTGGGCAGAGTGAAATTGGCTATTTACCGGTGGAGAAAGCACGATCTCACGTTGCACTGGTCACTCAAGAACATCACATATTTGTTGGAACTCTTTCGCAAAACATTACTCTCGCAAATCCGCAAGCCACGCCACAGGAAATTTGGAGCGCACTGGCTGCTGTCGATGCCGACCAATGGGCACGCGCGTTACCGGAAGGGCTGGAAACACTTGTTGGTACGGGCGGGACTCGGCTTTTGCCAACACAGGCCCAGCAGGTTGCGCTGGCCCGCCTAGTTTTGGCTAATCCTCATACCTTAATCTTGGATGAGGCTACATCCTTGCTCGACCAACGTGCAGCACGTCATCTGGAATCCTCTCTATCTAAAGTATTAGAAGGACGTACCGTCATCGCCATCGCACATCGACTACAGACAGCACATGATGCCGACATCATTGCTGTTATTGAAGATGGAATGATTTCCGAATGGGGTTCGCATCAAGAGCTCATGCAAGCAGGAGGGGCTTACTCCGAACTTTGGAAATCCTGGAGGGATGAAGGCTAGCGACGCGGCATTTTCTTTAAAAAGAAATAGAGACAGATCCCAATGCCGATCCCCCAAATGAGATCAATCGCAACAGTCGCAATAGCAGTCACTAAAAGAACAGTTGCTTCACTTTGGGTCGTACGTAAAGATTCCTTAAGGGATGTTGGATTGAGAATTCTGTAACTTGTCCCAAGGAGGACACCTGCTATTGCTGCAGCAGGAATCTGGCTGACCCATGGCGCAGCTACAAGGGCAATGAAGAGAAGAACGAAAGAATGGATCACTGCGGCCAATCGTGTTTTTGCTCCGGCTCGAACGTTGACACTGGTTCGCGCAATTGCGCCCGTGGCTGGCATTCCACCGAAAAGCGATGCAATAGCAGTTCCCAAACCCTGACCCAATAATTCACGATTTGGGCTGTAATGCTTCTCTTTTGGCACGTGCACTAACCCATCAGCCACTCGGGCAGAAAGAAGCGACTCAATGGCACATAAAAGTGCAATCAAAAACGCGGGCCACAACAAATGAGTGATGTCATTGAAAGAAATATCTGCTCCGCGCCAACTCCCAACACTGCGCGGAATATCTCCAATCGTTTTTGTCGAGAGAGAAAAGATTTTGACAACAAGAAGAGAAAAAATGATCGCCACGAAGCTGGCCGGAATGTGCACCCTGAAATGAAATAGGTGCGAAAGTTTTGGATATCCGAATTTCACAACCAGTGTGAGAATTACTATGAAAATGGTTTGCCAATGCAAACCTGCGTTGAGAGCATTTCGCACCGTTCTCCAGGCGACAACCAATGACCGATCACCCTTGGCTTTTGCAATACCAAAAGCTAGCGGCAGCTGTTGCAGCGCAATTACACAGGCAATTCCAACAGTAAAACCTTCTACGACCGCCCACGGCACCCGGTTAATGATGGATCCCAATCGAAGCAAAGCCATGGCTATGACAATCAAGCCTGCAAGTACACCAAGAAATGGAATTGCAACGATTCCGTACTGATGAATAATGGGAATCAGAACAACGGTCATCGCTCCAGTGGGACCGCTTACTTGATAGTTGGAACCACCAAAAATCGCCGCTAAAAAGCCCGCGATGATCGCCGTTGTTAATCCCGCCGCCGCTGACATCCCAGTTGTAATTCCAAAACCAATAGCTAACGGCAGTGCCACTACAGCAACGGTCACTCCCGCAACGACGTCAGCGGTTAGGGACTTTCGATCTACCTGATAATCAGCGCGTCTGGGCAACATATTCGTCAGGATATTGCACTGGAGGCCGATTGGGGAAACTGAAAGGAGTTGCAAATCTCGCGTCGCGTTATTGGCGGTGTACAAAAGGTCTAACGAGATCAATAAGAGAAGAGAGCCCAAGTATCACATCTTCGGCGCCCTCATGTAATGTCAATTTTTCATCAAGAAAAATATCTGCGCGGGTTTCCATCATGATCGATGAGACTCTCGGTTCGATACCAAAATATTTCATGGGCACATAGGTACCTGAATAAGGCTCGTTAAGAAAAGTTTCGACCAAGGGATTAAAGGAACTTTGCGCAGCCTCAACAAGCCATCCAGGCGTGTGAAATTCATCAGTCCCAATGCACATCTGTGGTCGTTTTTGTCCATGATTGACAGCATTCTCATGTTGTTCTGAGCGATAAGAATGCACATCAATAATTGTTACTCCCCCAAGATCATCCAATCGCTCCGACACCAGTGTCTCTATAGCCTGCGAATAAGGATGAAAAAATCTATCTAATAAAACGCTCTCGCTCGCAAAATTTGGACTTCGTAGATTTTCGCCGGTCGAAGTCTTGCGATAAACGGCGCCCATGCCAACGGCATTCATGACTTCGCGATCATCTGGGAAACGTTCGGGGTCGATAACTAGTCGAGAATACCGATTGATAAATATCCAAGGCCTGACTTCACTTTTTTGGGCAGCTAGCAAGGCAATTTCGTCAGTGAGGGTATCGGTCATGGAATCGAGCTCCGCCGAAAGTTGCCTATCTCCTAGGAGAATTTCGGTGCGCACATCTGCAGGTATAAATCGAGAAGAGTGAGGGACGTGAAGAATGACGGGTGATTCAAGAGAGCCGGGAATAATCTCGAAATTCTTCGGATTCACTAGAGCCTTCCGGCCTCGTGAACACGTTGCAAGAAATCCTTCGTTCGAGGGTTCGTAGGATTCTCCAACATTTTTTCAGGTGTACCCCATTCCAAAATTCTTCCTTTTTCTAAGAAGCAAACTTCATCGGCAACTTGTCTAGCAAATCCCATTTCGTGCGTAGCAAGAACCATCGTCATGCCATGATCCTTGAGTTCGCGGACAGTACTCAACACTTCATTGACCAAGACGGGATCCAACGCTGATGTCACTTCATCCAAAAGGAGGAGTCTGGGAGCAACTGCTAATGAGCGGATGATGGCAACTCGTTGTTGTTGGCCGCCGCTGAGACGATCGGGATATTGATCTGCCTTTTCACTGAGCCCAAAGCGATTCAAAAGTTCCAGAGCTTTTTCGGTAGCCTCATCGCGGCTCATTCCATGAACGCGCATCGGCGCGAGAATGATATTTTCCAGAACTTTCATATGAGGGAAAAGATTGAAAGATTGAAATACCATTCCCAATTTACGGCGCACAACATCAGGATCAGTATCTACGGAAGTGATTTCTTGCCCATCTAGTTTAATGATTCCATCATCAACGAGTTCGAGAAGGTTGATGCATCGAAGGAGCGTTGATTTACCCGAACCTGAAGCCCCGATAAGGACTGTCGCCGTGTGTTCGGGAACGGTGATTGAAATGTCCTCTAGGACTACTTCACTTCCAAAAGCTTTACGCACCTCTTTAACCTCTAGGACAGGCATACTCATGCTTGACCCTGCGCATTCTGGCGTTCTATAGATCTGCGTAGAGTGCGGTCGGTGTATCGAGTCAACGGGATTGTCACCAAAAGAAAAATGCAGGCTGCTATTACATATGGGGTGTAGTTAAAAGTGCGGCTGGCTTCAATTTGAGCCGCACGAATAGCATCCGTGACTCCCAGGATTGAGACCAAGCCGGTGTCTTTAATCAGTGCGACAAGGTCATTGAGAAGAGGCGGTGTAACACGTCGCAAAGCTTGCGGTAATACAACGTATCGAAGAGTCTGAAAGTTAGAGAGTCCCAAAGATCGTGCCGCCGCCCGCTGGCTGGGATGAACGGTAAGAATTCCGCTTCGAATTACCTCGGCTACATATGCGCTGTAGGTAATGATGACAGCAATAATTCCAAGAATGAATACATTGTTAGTGACGCCCTTGAGTTGAAGGGCAGGGATTCCAAAACCAACAAGCAAAATAATGAGGAGCATTGGGATGCCACGAAACATATCGACATAAATGGTGGCGAGGATTCTAAAAGGAGTAAGGGCAGGCGAGCGAGAAGTGCGAATAAGGGCGAGCGTCAATCCAATAACAGCGACAGATGCTGAAGCGATGAGAGTAAGGATGACGTTGGATTCAAAGAACCCAACAAGAATCTTGGGCAAGATTGTGAACCCATAAGACCAATCAAAGAACGTTGCCGAAAGTACTTTCCATCCAGGAGAGGTGACAATAATTGTCATCAAGGTTCCCAAAACGAAAATGCTCGAAAATGCAGCTATAAATGCGTTCTTTCGCACCTTCTTTTTGCGATCAGCACGACGTTGAATTTCGAAATCGCTTGGAGTCCACTCTCCGCCAAAAGAGTAAGGCGCGGAGTTGGGTGACCCATCTCCGCGCCTTACATCTTCAGACATGTACCTAGTTTAGTGAGTTTTATTGCTTGGAAACTACTTAAGCAGTGGTGCACCCGCAGAAGCAGTGAGCCACTTTGTGGTGATAGTTGCCAATTCGCCACTTGCACGCACCGCGTCGAGCGCCTTCGTGACGCAAGCAGTAATTGGGCTGTTCTTGGCAAGTAATAGACCTGCACCCTTATCTGCTTTATCTACGTTCGCGAATTGACCAGCAATAACACCGTTTGGAATCTCTGCTGCTGCAAGATAGAAAGCTGTTGGTAGATCAACAACCAAGCCATCAATCTGCTTATTCTTCAAAGCTGTTACAGCCGCTGCGTTGTCGTTGAATACCTGTGGCTTGACTCCGAGTAGGTTTGAGACAGCATCGAGTGAAGTCGATGCAACTGCGGCGCCAATTGTCGCCTTGGCTGCCTTCACGGCTGCGATGCTTTTCACTCCATCGAGTTTGCTTCCTTTGTAAGTGACAATTGCTTGATTGGACTTGTAATAAGCCGATGAGAAATCGACAACCTTTGCACGATCAGCAGTGATGGAATATTGCTGAATGTTAAAGTCAAACTTCTTTGGTCCAGGGGCAATTGCGGCATCAAAAGAAGTACGAATCCACTTCACTTGAGCGTTGGTATAACCGAGTTTCTTTGCAACTGCATAAGCAACTGCTGCTTCGAATCCTTTTCCGGTCTCTGGCTTATCATCGATAACAAAAGGAGTGTATGCAGGAGTGCCTGTAGCAATGGTCAAGGTCTTAGCAGTGACTGTCTTGAGAGTACTTGGTGTGCATGTGCTTGCGGCAGATGCACTTGTAGATACGCCGGTCAGCGCTGTGAACGCTAGGGCGATGGCTGCAACGGGTGCGAGCTTAATAATTTTCTTCATAGAATTTGAATACCTTTCGTAATCCCCTTAAGAGATCTGCGCTTGTCGGAGCACTGTGCTTCCGACCGGGTCTTCACCCAGAGCACCCCACCGCGATGGAGGGTTGCTGATCAGCTAGCTGAGGCTTAACGCTGATACTCATGACCTGCGCGAACGATAGCAAAAGATCTGCATTCTTTGAAGTTGCGCTCAAAAATCTGCAAATCGTTCGCAACTATCAGAGAGCATCTAGTAAGTAGCCCTGCCTCCGGAGGTGTCGAAAGTAAATCCAGTCGTAAATGAGCATGCCTTAGAGGCAGCAAAACAAATAGTTTCTGCAACTTCCTCGGCCTCGCCTACGCGCCCCATGGGAATTCTTGCAATCATATATTTCAGCGTTTCATCGCTTGTGTCTGCGTTCATGGGTGTCCGAATCACAGCTGGGGCAACGGCATTGATCGTTATTCCCTCGGGAGCAACTTCTTTTGCTACCCCCTTAATGAATCCGATCATTCCTGCCTTGGATGTGTTGTACGGCGCCATTCCAGGATTGCCTTCTTTACCTGCGATCGAGGAAACATGAACGATGCGGCCATATTTTTGTTTTTGCATAATCGGAATCACATTCTGAGTGAGCCAAATAGCTCCGAAAAGATTTACTCGTAATGTTTTTTCAAATTCGACCCAGGAGATCGTATTGATTGGTCTATTCGTTGGTCCAGTCATGCCTGCTGAATTAACCAGCGCATCGATGCGCCCCTCGGCATTGTTGATTTCAGCGATCGTTTTAACGATGGCCGCTTCATCGGAAACATCCAACACCTTTACTTGATCCACACCTAAAGAAAATTCATTTTGCAGGGCTGAAAGCGCCTCGGAGTTCATATCAAGGGCAATAACTCGCGCACCTCGCCCCTTGAGTAGACCGATAGTCGCGCGCCCAATGCCGTTGCCTGCCCCTACAACCATCACAACTTGACCATGAAAAGAACTCTTGTCGCTCATGAAACTCCATTTCCCAGGAAGCCGGCTCGGGCACGATCTCACCATTCTAATGTGAGGGTTGCCATTGCGTGAAGGCTTCCATTTCTACTCAAGGCTGTGGCAACCTTGCCTTGGAGAGTTCACTCATTTCGACCTTATTTAAAGGAGTGTAAAAGAATGAATAGAGAGTGGCCATCAAGCCGGGACCCCAAAGGACCGATGTCGAAATCGATCGAACTTTTGAACGCGCAAAATATCCAATTTCACGATGCAGATGGCTTACCCGAATCCGCAAAGCGGTTTCCTGATGGGGCTCGTTGGAAAATTGAAATTCCATCCGTCGAAGGTCCTGCCGCTTTCAAAGTAGTACTTGATGAGGCTAAGAAACGCTCGCTCCCCTTCCATCGCATCTCTCAAGGTTCAGGCATCATGATGCAAACGGATGACGAGATTCTTGAAATGGTTGCACTAGGAAAAGCGAACAACCTTGAAGTCTGTCTTTTTGTAGGACCCCGGGCATCATGGGATATCGGTAAACAGCCTCTCTCCTCGGCCGGCGGCGTCGCATCACCTACCCTGCGTGGGAGCGATCAGGTTCGATATGCCGTAGAAGATGTCATTCATGGTGCATCTCTTGGCATTAGATCGGTACTTGTCGGGGATCTAGGTTTATTAAAGGTCCTTGGTGAGGCTAAAAAACGAGGCGACTTGCCCAGTGATTTTATTCTTAAAACTTCTGTTGCACTCCCCTGCACCAACGCCGCCACCGCCCAAACTCTCGTTGATCTCGGAGCATCCACATTGAATTTGGCAACAGACCTTTCTTTGCAACAGATCGCTGCTATACGCGCTCAAGTAGATGTTCCCGTCGATGTTTATGTTGAGGGACCCGATGATTTTGGTGGAGTTGTTCGCCATTACGAAGTGCCTGATCTCGTGCGAGTAGCTGCGCCGGTTTATCTCAAATTTACTATTAGGAACTCCCCTGGTTTATACCCAGCAGGTGGACACATTCAGGGGGTTATTGAATCAACGGCACGCGAACGCGTAAGGCGCGCCTCTATCGGACACTCAATGCTCACGCGATATGGATACGAAAGCAGATAACTATGGCCCACAAACGCGTTTTGCTCTTTGGAGCAACAGGCGCACTAGGAAGTGCAATATCGGAGATCTACCTCAATCATGGGTGGGAAGTTGTCCCCGTTGTCAGAGTTGAAACTGGGCTACCGAATGAAATAGTCCTGCCCTTTGCCAGCGCCTCTCCCTTTGAAGGTGCTAACTTCAATACGGTCATATTCGCCCAAGGTATAAACATGAATGGATCCATCCAAACTACCAGCGATGACGCACTCACCTCGCTCTTTGATGCAAATGTTGGTTTCATTGTTAAAAAAGTAAAATTTCTCTTAAAGGAGCATGCAATTGCCCGTAATGGTCATATCGTGATCATTAGTTCACTTGCGGAAATTTTCACTCGCAAAGAGAAAATGGCTTATACGATTTCGAAAGCAGCAGTCGGTGGGCTTGTACGATCACTCGCTGTTGATCTTGGAAGATCTCATGGAATCCTTGTCAATGGCGTACTGCCAGGTGTTGTCGAAACCCCTATGGCCAGAAACACATTAGCGCCTGATCAATTTGCGCACCTCGTGGAATTCACTCCACTTGGTAGATTAGTCAACCCGCAAGACGTCGCAAATGGCGTCTACATGCTTGGTTCCGAAATGAATACAGCGATCTCGGGCCAAAGTATTCTCATCGACAACGCACACTCAATTACATACCTGCCCTAACCTATGCAGGTGCAATTGCTTAACAAAGAAAGTGTTCTTGACTACGCGGTATCGCGTGGGATCTTTTCCTCGTCATCGGAAATTACGGTCGAAATATTAACGGGTGGCGTATCCAACGTGGTACTTGCCATGTCAGGGGAAGGTCGCGATTTAGTTCTCAAACAAGCACTTCCCGAACTTAATGTTCCCGGGATCTGGAGAGCCGATCAACGAAGGGCAATTGTTGAGGCGGATGCCTTGAAGATCTTTCAAGGCATAACACCACGCAACGTCCCACAACTCATCGACTCTGACCCAGAACGTTTTACCCTGGTCCTTGAGCGCGCGCCACGAAATGTCACAAATTGGAAGGAAGATTTACTGGCCGGGAAAATACAACCCGAAGTTGCCGGCGAGATCGGTCGAATACTTGGTCTGTGGCATCAGAAAACTTTCCAGCGCGATGAAATCCTCCAACACTTCAACGAGGACGAACTCTTCGACCAATTGAGAATTTCACCTTTCTATAGGGCCATTGCTCACGCCAACCCGGAAATAGGCTCTCGAATCGCCAATCTCATTGCAGAATTAGAAGGAGATAAATCTTCTTTGGTCCACGGGGACTACTCACCGAAGAATATTCTTGTTGAAGAAAATGGAACGCCGATAATTCTTGACTTCGAGGTCGCCCACGCAGGCAATCCGGTATTTGATCTAGCATTTTTCCTTGGTCATCTATTGGCAAAATTTGAGTATTCACAAAGTCCCACTGCGCAGGGCAAAGTTTCTCGTTCTGCCATGCTCTTTCTTTCTCAGTACCAACAGGCATTTACATCTCCATCACCAACTTTGTCGTGGCATGTCGCGGCGATCGCACTTGCCCGGGTTGATGGAGTTTCCCGAGTTTCTTACTTAAGTGAAGATGGGCGACTAAATCTTCGCAACACGTGTCTTGGATTGCTTCAGAGTGACACTCCTGCATCCATGGCTGAAGTATTCTCAGAGTTATGAGCCTGAGAATCCATTCCCTGATGGGAATCCAAGTTTTAGATTCACGAGGTCGCCCTACTGTCTGCGCACGAATGACCCTGAGTGATGGAAGTGTGCATAAAGCAACTGTGCCTTCTGGTGCTTCGACAGGTCGCCATGAAGCACAAGAACTTCGAGATGCGGATAGCCCATTTAGTGAAAAATACTTTGGCGGATCAAGCGTTTATTTGGCAGTGGCTAATATCAACAACATCATCGCGCCAAAACTCATAGGTTGCCAACCGGATCTGTTGACAGTAGATACAACTCTTGCAGAGCTGGATGGGAGCACGCGTCATGAAATTTTGGGAGCAAACGCGACCTTAGCGATCTCGTTGGTCTGTGCAATAGCCCAAGCGCACGCACAGCAAGTGACTCTTGCTCGACTCTTTCAGCCTACAGGTGCACTTACCATCCCGATGCCCATGGTAAATATTCTCTCGGGTGGCGCGCACGCTAAGGGAGCACTGGATATACAAGATGTTCTGGTTATCGCACACGGGGCGCAAACTATCGCCGAGGCACTTTCTTGGATTAGCGCCATCCGTGAACGCGCCTCTCAAGCCGGAGCGGCACGTGGATTTATTACCAACCTAATAGCCGATGAAGGTGGCTTAGGGATTCCTTTTTCTTCAACCGATGAAGCATGCGCTTTCGTCACTGACTGCATCACTGATGTGGGACTTTCACTCACTTCTGAGGTGGGCCTTGCTTTAGATGTCGCTGCAACTCAATTCTTTGATCAAGGAAATTACATATCCCGAAGTACGGGCAAAGTATTTTCTGGAGATCAATGGCGCGACCAAATTCATTCACTACTCAACAAACATCCGATCCTCTCTATAGAAGATCCATTCGCAGAAGACGACTGGAACCAGTGGGCGCAATTTTCCCAAGGATTACACCGTCCCGTCCAGGTCCTGGGCGATGATCTTTTCACGACCCAAGCCACGCGTTTGGCAAAAGGGGTTCATGAGAAATCGGCAAACTCAATACTCATCAAGCCCAACCAAAATGGATTGGTCTCCAAAACTCATGAGGTCTTACTGCAAGCCAAAGCTGCGGGATTTACAACAGTTGTTTCAGCTCGCTCTGGCGAGAGTGAAGATAGCTGGCTTTCCGACCTGGCAGTGGGTTGGAATGCAGGGCAGATTAAAGTTGGCTCTACTCATGGATCTGAGCGAACGGCGAAATGGAACCGCCTCCTAGAAATTGAAGCAACCGAAGATAGTGTTTTCAGCAAACCTTTTTAAGCGTTCACCACTTTCGATTTAATCGTTCCAATTCCTTCAATGCCCGTTTCAATGATTTCTCCCCCGTGAATAAATTTCTCTGGCTTGAATCCCATTCCGACACCCTGTGGCGTGCCGGTATTAATTACATCGCCTGCTTTGAGCTCCATAAATTGGCTGATGTACCAGACACAGTGATCAATTCCGAAAATAAGATCGCTCGTTCGTGAGTCCTGACGCATCTCACCATCTACCGTGCACCACAAACGAATGTCATTCGGATTGAGAGAATCCTCAGTGACAATCCATGGACCCATGGGATTAAAGGATGGGAATGACTTGCCTTTAACCCATTGTCCGCTGCGTTCGGTCTGCCAATGGCGCTCGGAAACATCTTGAGAAATCGTGTACCCCAGAATGTGATCACGCGCTTCGGTTGGCGATTTCAAATAAAGTGCGTTTTTGCCAATAACTACGCAAATTTCCACTTCATAATCTGTCTTGTTGGATCCAGGTGGGACAACGATGTCATCGAAACCTCCAACAACAGTATCCGGAGCTTTCATGAAGATTACGGGCTCCGGTGGTGGAGTTGCCCCAGTTTCAATTGCGTGTTGGGCGTAGTTGAGTCCCACGCAAATAACTTTTGTTGGCCTTGCTACGGGTGAACCCAAACGATAATCAGCTAGCAAAACATGAGGACGAGCCGAAAGGTCTAGAGCGGCAACTTTTTGCATCGCACCTGCCTCTAGCGAAGTTCTATCCCAATCCCCCACAACATCATCAACAAAAACCGCTTCTGTATCACTAACGACGACAGCTGCTCTCTCTTGGCCAAATACGCCCAGGCGTGCAAGTTTCATTGCTATCTCCCATTTTCTTTTGTCATTGAATCATAGAGTTCACGAGGAACTCCCTGGAAACTTACGGGGCGTAAAAAGCGAACGATGGCGTGTGTTCCGACGGAGGTATGTAACGAGGAAGTCGATGCAGGATACGGACCGCCGTGATGCTGACCAACGGTTACGGCAACACCTGTAGGCCATGCATTGAAAGCAACTCGCCCGCACATAGAGGCAAGCGAGTTGAGAATGCGGGGAGCATTTTCGTCGCTCGATTGCGCGAAAAGGCAACCAGCGAGTGCGCCTTCCATGCCCGAAAGAATTCGTACAACTTCGCGAATATCTTTGTAGACAATCACGACACCTGTTGGCCCAAAACATTCTTCGCCGATACTTTCGAGTGTATCTCCGAGATCACTGGCTTGAATTACCACGGCAAGCGGCGACGTGTAGAAACCATCACCCACTGCAGACTTACCTACATAAGTGGAAGCAACGACTGATCCCAACAGTTCTTCGCGATTTGCATCATGCAAAGATTTAGTCGCGTGACTCAAAAACGGCGCGAGATCGCGTTGAGCGATTTGTTCTTGTAACTGGTTAAGAAATTCTGGATTCTCTGGCACAAAAAGAACGCTGGGATTTGTGCAAAATTGGCCATTGCCCATGAGGAGAGAATCTAAATATGCACCTGCAAATGCTTTCGGATCTCCAAGTGCACTCTCCAAAGCAACGACAGGATTAACGCTTCCGAGCTCGCCGTAGAAAGGGATGGGGTACTCGCGAGATTGAGCAAGATCGAAGAGCGCACGCCCGCCAGCACGCGATCCAGTGAATGCACCTGCGCTGATGCGCGGATCTGTAACTAGTGCGCTGCCGCATTCATATCCGTGAGCAAGGCCAATGAGTCCCAACGGTGCACCAGCCTGTGTCAAGGATTCTGTGGCGATATCAAAAGTAAGTTGGGCAGTCTGAGGATGGGCTGGATGAGCTTTGATAACAACAGAACAACCTGCAGCAAGTGCCGATGCGCTGTCGCCACCGAGAGTGCTAAAAGCGAATGGGAAATTGCTTGCTCCGAAAACAGCAACGGGGCCAATACCGCGCACTGTGCGCAGAAAAGACGGATGCCCTTGTGGTGGAGCACCTTCCACGGCGGGATCACTCTCTACGCAAACAAATTCATCGGCTTTAAGGGCTTTCGCGAAGGCACGTACCTGAAAAGTCGTACGCGCAACTTCACCCGTGAGTCTGATGCGTCCAAGGCCAGTTTCAAGATCGGCGATATCTACAAGCGCTTCGGTATGTGCATCTAAGGCATCTGCCATGGCTTCGAGAATTCGCGCGCGCTCGGCCGGGCTGGTCATCGACCATGATGCAAATGCCGCTACCGATTGTGAGACGAGTTCGTCGATCGCCTGAGGCGAAGTAGAGATAAAGATCGGACCGAATTTTTCGCCGGTTCGAGGATTTACAGATTGGTTCGACATTTTTCCCCTTTGGTGAGATGCAACAAAATCTTAGTCGAGAAAGAAGTCGACCAGGAAGTCCTTCGTTCCGGGTACCACGGAATACTTATCGAGGTCATTAATTCCTTCACTTGCGAGAACTTCATCATCGACGAAGAAATTACCTGTGCAATCCTTGGCTTCTCGTTGAAATATTGCATAAGCAGCATCTGCCAAGATTTCTGGGGTGCGGCAGGCAGCCGTATCAACCCCCGGAATCATCGCTAAAGCTGCGGTATCAATTGCGGTACGTGGCCAGAGTGCATTTACAGCAATGCCATCTCGCCGAAATTCTTCCGACATCCCAAGCACGCACATGCTCATTCCATACTTTGCCATGGTGTAAGCGACGTGATTCTTAAACCATTTAGGTTTCATCGACAGCGGCGGCGAAAGTGTCAAAATATGAGGATTTCTACCCGCTGTCGCGGATTCGCGAAGATGCGGAATCGCAGCCTGTGAAGTTAAAAATGTTCCTCGAACATTGACGTCAAACATGAGGTCAAAGCGCTTGGCTGGTGTCTCCTCCGTGCGCGTCAAATTAATAGCACTCGCATTGTTAATCAAAATATCTATGCCACCAAATTCTTGAGCCGCACGGGCAACTGCTTCAGAAATCTGATTCTCATCTCGCAAATCACATTGGATCGGAAGGGCTATTCCACCTGCTGCCTCTATCTCTTTGGCAGCAGTGTAAATAGTGCCTGGCAATTTCGGATTCGGATCAGCTGTCTTGGCCGCAATTGCGATCGATGCGCCGTCGGCAGCGGCTTTGAGCGCAATTGCTAATCCAATTCCACGCGACCCCCCAGTGATGAAAATACGTTTTCCTTGAAGGCTCATTCTGTGACTCCTTTAGATTTCTTTGAGGTGAATTTCATAAACGCCGCCATTGCTTCATCTGATTGCAGAGCAAGCATGAATAGTTCGCCCTCTACTTTCATTACCGCAGTGATTGCGTCATGAGATCGAGCCTTGAGTAGCGCCTTCGTATTGATCACCGATGTAGGTGGTTGCTCTGCAATTCTTTTCGCCATAACAAGTGCTTGCTCCTGCGCATCTTCGCAAATAACGCTCACCAGCCCGTAACCTTTCGCCTCATCCGCGCTAAAACTCTCACCTGTGAGAAAAATTCGAGAGGCTTCTTGGTATCCAGCAAGTGCTGGGAATATGTAACTCGAACCGGCCTCGGGCACCAATCCCAAGGAAACAAAGGGCATAGAAAAATTGGCAGAGGGGCTAGCAAAGACGATTTCGCAGTGAAAGAGCATGGTTGTGCCAATCCCCACGGCATTACCCGACACCGCCGCAATGATGGGCTTGGGGAAGTTGTGGATGACCTCCAAGAAATGGCTTACTGGCGAATCTGGGCCCGTCGGAGGCTCTTCGATGAAATCGTAAATGTCATTTCCGGCGGTAAAATGAGCCCCCGCCCCCTGAATCACGACTGTCCGAATTGCGAAGTTTCCTGCGGCGTCAGTCAGGTGTCGGGATAACCCCGCATACATCGACCGGGTGATCGCGTTCATTTTCGCCGGTCTATTCATTGTGAGAACCAACACAGCGCCATCTACTCTTGCTAATACATCATCCATTTGGCAATCTTAAGGGTGAGCACGAGTAAAGTACGAGTGTCAAGAGAGTTACTACTCAAACCTTCAGGAGAGGCCCCCGCACATCATGGCAGTAGACATTACGATCGCAACTCGAGATTTAACGCCATTCGAGCGACTTGTCATGGATCTCTTGTGTGAGGGTAAATCGAACTCTTCCATCGCGCGCGATACGGCGCATACGGAAAAAGTAGTAGAAAACACTGTCAGTCGAACCGCGAAAGCATTCGGAATTCGTGCCGATGGCGACACAAATCTTCGCGTGCTCTTAGCCCTTGCCTATCGGACACACTATGGCGATAAAGCTTTCGATCGGCTAGCGATCGCGTGTCAGCATTATGAAATTGGACCAGATGGCCAATCATTATGTTCTCGCCATATTTAGGAATATTTAGGAATATTTAGGAATCTTTAGGAATATCTACCAGTCTCTAGTGAGCCACACTACTTCTTAATGTAAATCACAGTTTTCCTGGGGCTAACACTCGCGAGTTCTCCACGCGCCCTTTGATGTTACGTGTATCAATGGGCATGTTCATACATTGATGAACATTAAAGGAGAGAAAACAATGAAACGTCGTACTTTTGACGGAATCGTCACTTTGGTCGGATTTGGTTTAAGTCTTTTTCTTTTTGTAGCGGCAGGCCTTATGAACTGGGGTTATAGCTTCTCTGATAGTGCTGTCTCGGGACAACTAGCGGCGCAAAAGATTTCAATTCCGGCAGCCACGGGTAATTCAGCAGAAGATGCATCCACTACCGCCTTCTTTAAGGCAAACGCTGGCAAGTTGATGACAACGGGTAAGCAAGCACAAATGTATGCAGATCACTATCTCGGTTTCCACTTATCACGAATGGCTACCTATGCAGATGCATCAACAGCAAGCCGTACGGCTTCTGGTGCAGCGGCAGCAAATCCAAGTGATCCAGCGCTACAAAAGGCTGCTGCCTCTGCTCTCGCAACTCTCGATACAGTATTTAAAGGAACCACACTTCGTGGAACTCTTTTGACTGCCTATGCGTTTTGGGAGATCGGCCAAATTGCACGAATCTCTGCAGGAGTCGCCTTACTTGGCGGACTGCTTCTGCTCGTACTTTCCATGGCAGGGTGGGTTCATCTTCGTCGCACTCCAGAAGACGCGACGATCTAGCCCTCTACTCTCCGTGAGGGTGAAGAAAAACTCCCCCCGAGTTATTCGGGGGGAGTTTTCTTTGCCATAAATACATGATGCCTCAGTTGTATGTTTTATCTTTCGATAGTCCCAGCGATGAACTCTTCAGTTCGTACATGAGCTTGTTCATCGGTGTATTGCACGGGTGGAGTTTTCATAAAGTAACTTGCTGGTGAAAGAAGTGGTCCACCGATTCCACGATCCAGGCCAATCTTCGCGCAACGTAGAGCATCGATAATTACGCCAGCAGAGTTAGGCGAATCCCAAACTTCGAGCTTGTATTCGAGGTTTAATGGAACATCTCCAAATGCGCGACCTTCTAGGCGAACGTAAGCCCACTTGCGATCATCAAGCCATGGAATGTAATCCGAAGGTCCGATGTGGACATTGCGAGCACCAAGATCATGCTCGAGCTGTGAGGTCACGGAATTTGTTTTTGAAATCTTCTTTGATTCCAGGCGATCGCGTTCCAACATATTCTTGAAATCCATGTTTCCGCCAACATTAAGCTGATAAGTCCGATCCAGATGCACACCACGATCTTGGAAAAGTTTTGCCATGATTCGATGAGTAATAGTGGCTCCTACCTGGCTCTTGATGTCATCTCCAACAATCGGCAAACCAGCTTTGGTAAATTTATCTGCCCAAACTGGATCTGATGCGATAAAGACAGGAAGTGCATTGACAAAGGCGCAACCAGCATCGATGGCACATTGAGCATAATATTTAGCAGCAATTTCTGATCCAACAGGCAGGTAGCAAATGACAACATCTACTGCTTCATCTTTTAGTGCCTGCACGATGTCAACTTCTGGTGCATCGGATTCTGTAATTGTTTCGCGATAATACTTTCCGAGACCGTCGTTTGTGACGCCGCGTTGAACCGGAACGCCCGTATGCGCAACATCAGCGAACTTAATGGTGTTGTTTTCGCTGGCCCAGATGGCATCAGCAAGATCCAGTCCTACCTTCTTTGCATCTACATCAAATGCGGCAACAAATTTCACGTTGCTGATGTGATAACTGCCAACGACAGCATGCATAAGACCAGGGATCTCCTGATTCTCAGGTGCATCTTTATAATAAACAACGCCCTGAACCAAGGAGTTAGCGCAGTTACCTACGCCAATGATCGCAACACGAATGTCGCCTTTACCTGTCTGGATCTTCACTCTATTTCCTCTCGGTCTTAATCATGTCCTCAAGCCAAGCGATTTCTCGGTCGGCTGATTCCAAAGAATGGCGGCGCCACTCCTCTAGATATTTATCAATTCCCACGGGAGATCTTTCAAGTTCTGCGCGAATAATCTCTGCCCGCTCCTTTAATCGACGATGACGTCCTTCCAAAATTCGTACCCTGTTAGCGCCAGATGTCGGACTAAAGAATGCAAAGCGGATTTCAAATCCTTCGTCTTCCCACGTGTCAGGACTCACGGTTTCGGTGAGCATTGTGAACTTTGTTCGCCCAGCACCGGATAAGCGATAAACAATGCGCGAGCGGCGAGATGTAGCAAGGTCCTTGGAGATGGATTCCTCAATCAATCCAGCATCGAGCATCCGACGAAGTTGTGGGTAGAGAACGGAGAAGGAAAGGGCCCTAAAGGGTCCATAAATCGCCATCAAACGTTTGCGTAGCTCATACCCATGAAGGTCGTTTTGAGCCAGCAGGCCAAGAAGAGCGAATTCCAGTGATTCACTTCGTGACCTCATCTCTGGCACCCTCTCTCTCTGACCTGACTCGGACCTGACTCGGACATCTCGCTGATTAGCGTGAAAAGATATATCGATTCGATATATCGAGACGTCATTAAAGCCGATATATACGCCCGTGGCAACTCAGCCACACGTTGGTTCGCGATTGGCGTGGCGTACCCGCGGGTAAACGCACACTCGTGAGGAAGGCGTCCTATGGTTATGGAACTTCCCCAGAACTTCCCCAGCATTTTCCACGTCTCTCGCCACCGATGGCGGGTGACGTCAACTGGGAAAGGAATTCACAGATGTCTCTACTCTCGTGGAAACTCCATGGCACCGGCAAAACAATTGGTGCAGGGGAAGTTGTATCAACCGATGAGCGCTTGAGCTGGCCGCGCACGATCGGCGTCGGAATTCAACATATCGCTGCAATGTTTGGCGCGACATTTCTCGTCCCCATCATTACCGGATTGCCCCCAACAACAACTCTCTTCTTCTCCGGTGTTGGCACCTTAATTTTCCTCACCATCACCAAAAACCGAGTGCCGAGTTATTTAGGTTCATCTTTCGCATTCTTAGCTCCCATCGCTGCAGCAAAAGCTGGCGGTGGAATGTCCAACGCGCTGGGCGGAGTTGTTGCAACAGGTGTGATTTTGGCAGTCATCGGACTCATCGTTAAAGGCGCTGGAATTGGCTGGATCAATTGGCTTCTACCTCCCCTGGTAACTGGAACGATCGTTATGGTCATTGGCCTTAACCTTGCAGGGGCTGCAAAGAATAACTTTGTCAAAGGCCCACTTGTAGGAATCATCACTTTGGCATCTATCGGGTTGATCGCTGCTTTCTCACGCGGATTTATGGGACGAATCAGCATCTTCTTGGGATTGGTTGTTGGTTACGTCGTGGCACTTATTCGCGGCGATGTAGATACTTCTGGAATTAAATCCGCTGCAATGTTTGCCGCTCCACATTTCACAAGTCCTACTTTCAACGGCAAAGCAATCGCCTTGTTCTTACCCGTGGTCTTAGTTTTGATCGCTGAAAATGTTGGACACGTTAAAGCGGTTTCTGCAATGACCGGCAAAAATCTTGACGATCAAATGGGCATGGCACTTTTTGCTGATGGTCTTTCTACGACGTTGGCCGGTGCTGGTGGCGGATCTGGAACGACAACGTATGCAGAAAATATTGGAGTTATGGCTGCTACTCGCGTTTATTCCACTGCCGCTTACTGGGTTGCCGGAATCGGCGCTATCTGTTTGAGCCTTTCACCTAAATTCGGAGCAGTACTGAGCGCAACTCCAATCGGCGCACTTGGCGGGGTGGGCGTTGCTCTCTTTGGAATGATCGGTGTCCTTGGCGCACGAATCTGGATCGAAGGAAAAGTGAACTTCGCAGATTCCACCAATCTCATCATTGCCGCATCAGCGCTTATCATCGGCATTGCCGATATGTCCTGGACAAGTGGGGATTACACTTTTGGCGGAATCATCAACGCCACTTTGGTTGCAGTAATCGGCTACCAAGTGCTTCATTCCATCGCAAAGAGTCGCGGTAACGCAAGCTAATTGATCCAGGTTGAGCACTGACACAAGCCTGACATAACTCTGACGTATCCTGAAAGGGCCCGACAGAGCAAGGAGCAATTTCCACTGCTCCTTGCTCTGTCGGGTTAATATGCGCATATGGTCGTACCTACGCGCATATGGGAGTACATCGCCTCATCTTTGCTCATCGTCCTGGCACCAGGACCGAGCGTTCTCTTTATTATCGCTCGCGCTATTTCGTGGGGGCGCAAGACCGCACTATTTACCGTGCTTGGAAATGCAATAGGGACGTTGATTTTGTCGGCGCTCGTTGCCGTCGGTTTAGGTCCCATTCTTCAACGATCTGACATCGCCTACGCCACGGTCCAATGGGGTGGCGGTGCTTATCTGATTTACTTAGGAATTGATGCGATTCGACATCGCCACGTTCATGCTGCGAACATGGCAGCTCGCGGAGAAATTCAACCCTCCCCCCTCACAACAATGCGCCAAGGTTTATGGGTTGCGTTACTTAATCCGAAAATACTGGTTTTTAATGCAGCCGTATTGCCTCAATTCATTGATCGTGGTCGTGGTTCAGTGACAGCGCAGTTGCTTCTTTTAGGAACAATATTTGCCGTGATGTGCCTTGTCTGCGATGGCAGTTGGGGTCTCTTGGCAGGCACTGCGCGCGATTGGCTTGCAACAGATGCCAGCCGTCTAGTGCGACTTCGTACCATAGGTGGAATCGTGATGGTCCTCCTGGGGACCCTCGTTATCGGAGCAGCAATTAGACACCTCGTTGGCGCATAAAGGCGATACTTACGACTATGAAAAAACCTGCGAAACCAGCGCGTGAAAATATTTCACCATCAGATCTCACTTTTGGTCTCTCCACTTGCAAAAGGTGTCTTTGGATAAAGTATTGGCATAAAGTATTGATGCCCCTGACGATGCCGCTGGTAGGTCCGCTTTCTTCATTTCAAGAAAATGCTTTCCGTGGAGTTACAACTCAAGCGATTGATCCCTCCCTTCGCCCTGGACGAGTGACTAAGTTGGGCGAATTCGTAAAGAGCAAACCCCTCGTCATTAATGGTGAAAGCACACGATGGGCAATCCTGGGCAAGTACGACTTAGTGGCAGAAAACGAAGATGGCACCGTTGCACTTATTGATTGCAAAGTCTCTGACAGCCCCAGAGACTCCGGTGACTTCTACTCTCCGCAATTACACGCCTATACCTACGCGCTAGAAATGCCCGCAACAAATAGGGCAGTCTCTGTGGCGAGTATGGGGCTTCTTGTCTGGAAACCCAATCGCGTCATTGGCGATAGCTCAGAAAGCTATGGCTTCGGTGTGGCGCAAAGTTATGTTCCGATAGAGCGCAATGAGCGCGCATTTATCACCGTTATGGCAGATTTTATTTCCGTACTGGAAGGCCCATGTCCTGATTCGGGAAGTGAATGCCCCACATGCAAATATCTCACAGCACGGTTGGGACTGGAGGATTAATCCTCGTCGTTAATCTCCGCTTTTCTTTTAGTTGCATAAATATCGACATACTCTTGTCCTGACATTTCCTGCAAGGTGCGCATCAAATTATCTGTTGCATCTCGAAGTACTTGCATATCCGATGAATCGCCACTGAGGTAAATCGGATCACCAAAAACCATTTTAACTCGCATAATTTTAGGAATTACTTTGCCAGTTGGTTGAATCTTGTCCGTATCGAACATCGCTACTGGAATAATTGGTGCTCCAGATTCGATCGCCAGTCGGGCGATTCCGGTGCGTCCTTTATATAGACGTCCATCAGGTGAGCGGGTTCCTTCAGGGTAGATTCCCAAGCAATTGCCTTCGGCTAAAACTTTTAAACCCGTAATCAACGCTGCCTCACTTCGGCGTCCTCCCGAACGATCCACAGGTACCTGCCCGAGAGCGATAAAGGTCAACTTCTTAAGAAGACCTTTTGGACCAGGGGATGTGAAGTATTCGCTCTTAGCCAAGAATGTGACCTTACGGGGAACAACCAGCGGCATGAAAATCGAATCACTAAAAGATAAATGATTCGAGGCGATAATGACTGGGCCGTTGATCGGAACATTTCTCAACCCCGTTACCTTGGGGCGGAAAAGGAGCATTAAGAAAGGCGTCAGGAAGGCGCGCAGCAATCCATACGGCAGATTGACCATGAAGCACCTCCTCTTCCGGGCCAGTATTGGGCGACTACTGGGCCACTACTGGGCGACTACTGGAGAAGATCAGGAGATCTTGTCCAATGCCCTAATTTAGTGGCAATTCCCGAGATATGACACTATGGGAAAGTGACACAGGTCCCAAACTCCCGCCGAGAAGAATTCCCAGGGGGAAGTATCGGGATACTGATCGCCCAATCGGCAAATTCGCACTTTTCTTCGCAACTGAACGCGCAAACGGGGCATTCCATTGTCACGATTCATCTGCCATCCCAGGATCTGACAGAAAATATTCGTCGTGAATTCCTTATCCTGAGAGCCCGATGCGAAAAAGTTTTTCTTATAAGTTTTGGCGAAGGCGCCATATCCTCATTAGCTATCGGTGAGGAATTTGGCGAAGAGGTCGATGGTCTCGTCCTCATTGATCCGGTTACTGCCCCCGATAAGCGGGCCAGTCGGACAAAGCGCAAAGAATATAAAAAGGTATTCGAAAATTTTGACCTGATTGAAAATCCGTTGCTGCTCATGTATTCGCTAGGAGAAAATGGTGAACAATTTAGCCAGGCTCAAGAAATCGCGGAGAATATTTCTTCTTCCTACATACGAGAAATTGTTCTCTCTGACACCGAAGAATCAACAAGTATTGGTGAAACAATTCTTTTTATTAGTGAAGTATCCCATGGATTTTGGCCGGCATCATTGGTTGATGATGACACCGAACTCATAGACGCAGAGTTTGAATCAATTGTCGCAGGACTCTCGCTCGATCAATCCTCCCCCACAAATTTCTTAGATAGCTTGGATCTGCCAGATCCTGAAGAACATTTTGTCGAACCAGACCCGAAATTGCTACCTATTCAAAGTCGCGCAAAAAGAAATGCCATCTACGCAATGATTGCAGGGCCGGTCTATGCGATTATCGCTGCCGTAACAGGCTTTAATCCACTCGGCGTAGAACCCTGGCCCGGGGTCATTGCCTTCTTTGGTGGGTTAGCTACATTTCTTTACAGTTTGCGCGATGACTTTACCGATGAAGACGGTGCCATTCTTTAGTTCGCTAGAGCCCGCTAACGAGCCAGATCTGCCACGCCAACTAGCCCTGCTTCGTTGCCCAACTGCGCGGCGACAATACGCGGAGATGGATGTTTGCCAGCAAAAGGAAGATAGCGCTCCAGCGCTTCTCGAGTAGGTGTCAAGAGAATGTCTCCAGCATCAATAACTCCGCCGCCAATGATGACGCATGCAGGATCGAGCAAGACTGACAAGGAAGCGATACCCGCGCCGAGCCACTGCGCTGTGGTGTTGAAGGCAGCAAGTGCAACGGCATCGCCACTACGAGCTGCTTCGGTGATGTGTTTTCCTGTCATCGCCCCAATCGTTCCATCGCCCAGCGAAAGTAAATTTCGAGCAATCTCTGGTGAAGCGCTCACCGCTTCTCGGGCATGGCGTAAAAGTGCATTTCCTGATGCGTACTGTTCAAAACATCCTCGTTCGCCACATCCGCACAGATGCCCCTCGGGAACAACTCTCATGTGTCCAAATTCAGCAGCAATGCCATAAGCACCCCGATGAAGCTGGCCGTTGGTGACAATTCCTCCACCAATTCCGGTACCGATGGTGAGAAGAATTACGTGTGACTCATTTCGGCCTGCACCAAATTTTGCCTCGCCCCAGGCGGCAGCATTTGCATCGTTCTCAATAATCGCAGGTAAGCCAATGAGTGTGCTGATCTCTTTATTGAGATCCACTCCGTTCCAACCAGCGATATTGGGAGTGGCCAACATTGTCTTGCGATCAGAGGAAACAAAACCTGCTGCAGAAATGCCAACAGTTTCGACTTCAAAATCACCCATAAGTTCAAGGGCAACGTCGGCGATCGCGCGATTAAGTGCGTCGCCGCCTTGACGTGGCGTATCTCGTCGTGCGTGGGCTAAAACTTTTCCATCACTGTCAACGACCCCGCCAAGAACCTTGGTGCCGCCAACGTCAACACCGATGGAATAGGCCATCTATTTTTCCGCAAAGGCCTTGAGCTGAGATAGGGCCAGATCAATCGTGGACTTTTCGGCCTTCGTCCGCATCATCGCAGGTATCGGCATCGACAAACTTACGGCTAACTCGTAAGTAACTTTTGTTGTGTCAGAATCTTCGGCCTCAACAATGTAAGCGCCATCCATACCGGTAAGGAGATCGGCATCGGAAAGGGAAAAACTGAGTTTGCCTGGCGCCATGCTCCAGTCATAATCAAGGCTGACGCGATCACGCATCATGCCCGCATCAATAGACAACTTCGCCGACACAGTTCTGCCTTGTTCGTCTTTGCTCAAAACTTCAACACTCTTAATCGATGTTGACCAGGTTGGGTAGCTCTCTATATCAAAAAGGATTGCCGTGACAGCGGCTAATGGGGCGTCAATGGAGATCGAACCTGCAGAATTATCGCTCATGGCGCACAGATTACCCCTCCCAATAGCGTCATTGTCACGCTAACGTAAGCGCCATGAACGAAGTCTCAATCCCACCCCTAGTGCCCGCTGCTACTGCGGGAAATCTCACAAATTTAGTTGCAGAAAGGGCCTGGTTTGAACCGGAGCGAGTCATGCTCTCGCGACCGCTAGGTGAAGGTTGGCAAAGTGTCACCGCCCGCGAATTTGAATCCGAAGTACGAGCCGCTGCCAAAGGGCTAATCGCAGCTGGTGTGAATATCGGTGACCGCGTAGCAATCATGGCGCGCACTCGCTATGAATGGACAATCTTAGATTTTGCGATTTGGTTTGCTGGCGGATGCGTAGTCCCAATTTTTGAAACATCCTCCGCTGAGCAAGTTCAGTGGATCCTGAGTGACTCTGGGTCGGTCGGACTCGTTGTAGAGACGCCCATTCTTAAAGAACTTGTCACGCCGATACTTCCAAGTCATACCAAACATGTGTGGACTATGACAGATGACATATTGCATGTCTTGGCTCAAGCAGGGGCTCACATCAGCGATGACGAAATTGATAAACGCCGAAACTCTCTGGTGCCAGATACCTTAGCAACGCTGATATACACATCAGGCACGACAGGAAAACCAAAAGGCGTACAACTCACACACGGAAATTTTCTTGCAGAATGTGGAAACGTTGTTAAAGGGGCAAGCGACCTTTTCCTAAAGGCAGGTGGCTCCACGCTCTTGTTTTTACCCGTTGCGCATGTCTTTGGACGAATGGTTGAAATCGGCGCCGTGAGCGCGGGATTGCACATGGCGCATTGCGGTGACCCAGCAGGGCGCCTATCAATCGATCTTGCATCGTTCAAACCTACTTTCGTGTTAGCCGTTCCAAGAATTTTTGAAAAGATTTACAACGGAGCCGAAGCAAAAGCTGAAGCTGCCGGGAAAGGAAAGATTTTCCGCAAAGCCGCCGCAGTTGCTATTGCCTACAGCGAAGCGCTCGATCAAGGAAATATTCCTGCCGTGTTACGCGTGCAACATAAACTTTTTGACAAATTGGTCTATTCGAAAATTCGTCACGCAATGGGCGGCAATGTTGAAGCGGCCATTTCTGGTGGCGCACCATTAGGTGCTCGACTTGGACACTTCTTCCGCGGTGCTGGTGTACGAATTCTTGAGGGGTACGGCCTCACGGAGACAACAGCAGGTGCCACTTTGAATCTCACAAGTCATCACAGGGTCGGGTCAGTTGGGCGGCCAATTCCGGGAACTTCCGTTCGAATCAATGACGACGGAGAAGTTCTCATCAAAGGCCCAATCGTCATGCGTGGATACTGGCAAAATGATGGCGCTAATAATGAGAGTTTCAATGAGGATCATTGGTTTAAGTCAGGCGACCTCGGTCGTATCGATGATGAAGGGTTTCTCTACATTGTCGGTCGTAAGAAAGAATTGATCGTTACCTCGGGAGGAAAGAACGTTGCGCCAGCAGTTCTGGAAGATCGACTTCGCGCGCATCCTCTCGTAAGTCAATGTCTCGTCGTTGGCGATAACAAGCCATTCATCGCAGCCCTTGTCACTCTTGATGCGGACGCGCTTAAAGGATGGATTAACGTCAACAAGAAGACAGGAACTTCCCTAGCCGATCTCACTAAGGATCCTGACCTGATCGCAGTAATTCAAACAGGAGTAGATGAAGCCAATAAAGCGGTCAGTAAAGCCGAATCGATTAGAAAATTCGTCATTCTTCCTACGGATTTCACCATTGCTGGTGGCCATCTGACTGCGAAACTTTCCGTAAAACGACATGTTGTGGCAAAGGAATTTGCGCAAGAGATTGAGTCGCTCTACTCGTAGAGCGTTTTCATGGCGAGCATCGAACGTATCAAGCTCGCCCAAGAGATTCACGATGGGATAGCGCAAGATCTGGTAGGTGTGGGTTATTCACTCGACCTGCTCCTAGGGGCGCCAGATACTTCCCCTCTCATTCGCACCGAACTTCGCACCGTACGTTTCGCGGTGACTGAGCTGATAGATAAAGTGCGGCGAGAGATGTACGAACTACGAGAACCGTTGGGATCTACTCTCGCCCAAGAGCTTCATTCCCTTATTCAGAAATACTCAAGCAGTATTGAGATTACGACCGACATCGATCCCCAAGAGCTAAGAATTCCTCGCGAATACGAATACGAGATTGCGCGCATTGCTGGAGAGCTTTTACAAAATATTGTTCGGCACTCGGGGGCAACTTGCGCATCACTGACCTTTATCCAGTCAGGTGCATCATTGGACCTTTATGTAAGTGACAATGGAGATGCAGAAAAATCCTCTGAGATAAATACTTTGGGATTGGCTGGAGTTCGTGAACGCGCCGAAAATATCTACGCAAACTTTGAAATCGAAATCACTACTTCTGGAACCCATGCGCACCTCTCGATTCCACTTCCCGATTCCGCTTCGAAATGATGATGACGACGCTTGACTCCTCTATCGGCGTTCTTCTCATCGATGACCACCAAGTGGTACGTCAAGGTCTCAAAAGCGCCCTAGCAGAATCGGGTTACACAGTCGTGGGTGAGGCCGCGTCAAAGAGCGAAGCTTTTGCTCAGATAGCTCATAAGAAACCAGATGTGATTGTCGTTGATCTCAACCTTCCCGATGGAAGCGGTCTAGAAATCATCTCCTGGGCGAGAGGGATATCTTCAACGATCGGAATAGTTGTACTTACCTTGCACGATGATGACGACCACCTCTTGGCGTGCCTACAAGGTGGCGCAAGTGCGTACATCGTGAAAAGTGCACCCCTACATGAAGTCATCGCTGCTGTCTCTCATGCTTTTTCGGCTCCACTAAGTTTTAGCGCGAAGGGACTAGGAGCAGCGATTGCACGAAAAAAGGATGGATTCAAACTTACTGCTAGGGAATTGCAAGTTCTGGCATTCCTCCCATCAGGAAAAACTTCCCAACAAATAGCTCATGAATTATTTGTATCGGAGGCAACAATCAAAACTCACCTGGCATCTATCTATAGAAAATTATCTTCCACAAACAGAACGCAAGCTCTGAGCGTTGCGATCAAAAATAACCTCATCCCTTAATAGACAAGGTCTTTCTAAATTCCTGCGACCACAACTCCCAAGACCAAAATTTTGTAATCCAATTTCTTCCAGCGAGTCCCATACTTTCTGATTTTTGAGGATCTCCCAGCAAGTCAATCGCTGCGTGTGCAATTGCATCTACATCTGTACCATCAACGACGAGACCAGTTTCTCCCTCGAGAACTGCATCAGGTGCTCCGCCAGAATTACCTGCAATAACAGGAAGCCCACACGCGCTTGCTTCTAGGTAGACAATTCCAAGTCCTTCAACCTCTAATCCTCGAAAGCGTGACCGTGAAGGCATTGCGAAAATATCTCCTACGCGAAAATATTCTGGGAGTTGCTGGTAGGCAATACGTCCAATGAAGGTCACGTTCTGCGATACCCCCGCCTCTCGGGCAAAATTTTCCAACTTCTCTCGATAAGGCCCTTGACCCACAAGCAGAAGATGGGCATTGGGAATCGAACGCAAAATTTGCGGCATTGCCTGAATTAATCGATCCTGACCTTTGCGATGCACGAGCCGGCCCACCGAAACGATGACGCGTTTGGATGTTAATCCCAATTCTGCTCGGAGTTTCATGGCGTCCCCGTACGGGGAAAAATGTTCGATATCGATCCCCGGGGCAATACGAACCATCGATTTTGTCGCCTCCGGTGTGAGCGCCTTGGAGATCGCTTTGCGGGTGAATTCTCCTAGATAGGTAACCACATCCACAGATGCTCCCACACGATGAATTGCCCAGGAGAAAGGGAAAAGTTTCGCCCACCAAACTTCATGACCGTGTGTCAGGGCGACGATTCTCTTGACCCCCGCGCGGCGAAGTGTCGGAGCAAGCAATCCCAGCGGTGCCGCAGCACCAAAGCAGGCAACTTCAATCTGTAAATCTCGCGCTAGCGCTCCAACAGCTCGAGCAACCCGTGGAGTTGGTAATAATATTTTTTGGCGATCTCGAACGACTCGCACTCCAAAATCGGCGAACCATTGTGCGTCATAGCTTTCGGTATCCGATTGAGATGATGTGTATACGACAACACTTGCATGCGGCAACCGCTCAATCAACCCAATGATAAAAGTCTCGATTCCACCGGCGCGCGGACCAAAATCATTGGTGACAAAAAGTGTGGAGTGCATATTAGAAGCGTCGGGCTGCGACGAAACGTTCCCAGCCGAAAGAGGAGCCGAAGGATTCGACCTTAACGCGCGCGCCCGTATGCGGAGCATCTACCATTTTGCCGCCACCGAAATAAATTCCGACGTGCCCAATGGGGCTTCCAAAAAATACAAGGTCGCCAGGTTTCAACGCATTAAGAGCAACTCTTTTTCCATAATTGGCTTGTGCGGCTGCCGAATGTGGAAGGGATACGCCCGCTGCTTGGTAAGCGCGCATAGTCAGACCAGAACAATCCCAATAAATCATTCCGGCAGCACCAAAAACGTATCGATCGCCGATTTGTTTGAGTGCGAATTTCAAAGCGATACCGGCGCGTCCAGATATTCCATTTGCCTGTTTGGCCAAAGCCAATGAAGAAGCTTGATCGGCGTTCTCTTGTAACAATGCAAGTTTTGCAAGGCGCTCTCGATCACTCTTCTTGAGCGCTGCTAAAAGTTTTTCTGCCTCTTTCAATTTGGCTTGTGCTTGCGCCGTCTGAGCAACAAGACGTGCTTGCGCAGCCTTCACTAATGTCATTTTGTCATTCACTGTATAGGTCGTGGCATTGAGGCGCTGCTGAGCAACGGCATACTTACGCAACTGAACGCTCTTTCGACGAGTGAGGGCATCTAGTGAGCCGGCCGATGAGAGGTACAACGTTGGGTCAGAGGAAAAGAGTAATTCCAGGCTTTGGCTTAAACCTCCAGAGCGATACTGCTCCACCGCAATTGCGCCTAAGGATTTACGCAGTTGAGCCACGGTTTGTCCTTGAGCTGCCGCTGCTTGCTTGATGCCACTTAAAGTGCGAGTCAGTGAAGCGAGTTGAACCTTTGCCGCCTGTGCCCCTTCGGCAGCATTGGCCGCTTGGCTTTGCAATTGCGAAACTCGAGCCTGAACATCCGACAGGGATGGAGCGGCCATCGCCGAGGGCGCCAGCGCCAAAGTCAGGATGAGCCCAGATGCGGAAATTTGGCATACTCGAGGAAAGCGCACCTGGTCAGGCTAACGGCCTTTACGGGCCAAACTCAACCTGCATGAAGTGGCTAAGCCTGCGAATTACCCCAGAATCGCGCTCTGGAAGCGCAAGGGAGGGACAATCCCGGCTCCGGAAAGAAGTTCGAGCGCGGCAACGGTGGTAGGGCTCATATCCCCTGTATCTGGGGCGGGCATGGAAAGCAGGCTTGAAACCACACAATCAGAGCACGCAATATCCCTCATGGCACAGCTATCGCAATTGATCATCATGTGAGCAAGGTATCTGCCGGCACTGACAAATCGCGGGTGAGTACCAAGTGCTAAAGGTCTAATTAAGGTTGGCACATGAGCGTCGTAGCCACCTTGGTCTTAGGGGCCGATGGCTCCTCTACGAAAAATGGAAGCTCGGAAGCACTCTCCACCGCAGAGGATCGTGAACGTTTCCTACTTCGGCGCAAGAACTTTGATGTTCTCGTGATTGGCGCAAATACCGCTCGCAATGAGCGCTACTTAAACACACCCGTTCCCCTAGTTGTGATTTCACATTCGCGCCCAGAGATTCTAGATCTCAATGCCAACGCACATTGGTTTAACTGCACTCCCCGCGAAGGGTTATCAAAAGCTCGACTTCAATTTGGAGATCAGATTGGTATTGAAGCCGGCTGGGGCATGGTGAAGGAACTTCTGGAGGATGGCGCCATTGATGAATTCGAACTTAGCGTTTCGCCCGTCACCGATGGAGAGAACTTGGTGGACCTGGATTACGTGTTACGTAAATTTGATACCGTATCGAAGTTCGTTATCAACGAAACGACGTTCTTCTCATGCAGCCGAAATAATGGCCACACCTAATATTGCTAAACAAATTCCTGCATATTGAACGTAGTGCAAACGCTCCTTCAAAATTTTATAGGCCAATATTGCAGTCATAATCGGAAAGAGCGAACCTAAAACCATCACAATTGAAACTAATCCCTTTGTCGAGGCAACTCCAATTAAAACGTTCGCTGAAAAATCGGAGATGCCGACAAATGCCAATGAGAGGAAATCTTTTCGCTGGCGAAAGCCACCTATGGATTTGTGACGAATTGCTAAGATCGAAGAAATTGCAAGAGTTGTCACCCTCATCAACACCATGGTCATAAGCGCACTGGATGTTGAACCTTTTGCCATGTAACTCAGACCCATTCCAAATCCGAAAAGTGCGCCAATTGCATACAGCAAAGGCTTCAGCGGTAAACCTTGTGATATCTCTGGTCCGCTGGCGCAAAATGCTCCAAGTAATGCGATGGAGATTCCAATGATGCTCAGTGTCGTGAGTGACTCACCACCTATGACCGCAATACTCAGCGGAATGATGGCGCAAAGTGAACTAATGGGAGAGACAACTCCCATGCGACCCGTAGCCAATCCTGAGTACAAGCAGACCAAACCGATATAGCCAAAGATCCCTGCGAGAATTCCAGAAAGGAGATAACCGTGAGAGCCAACAGCTGTAACTCTCCACGCACCGGTGTAAAGAACGATGATTAATCCAAAAATCAGACCCATCGCCTGAGATGCACCTGTTACGGCTATCGAAGGGAATCGCTTCGCCAAACGTCCACCTTCGAAATCAGCGCTCCCCCACAAGATGCTCGATAAGAGTGCTAGTGCGATGGCCATGCGATGAATCCTACTGCCGAGCCTCCCACTCTTTGATGGTGATTAACTTTAGATTAAGTCAGTGGACGCACATGGATTCGAAAGATTCGCACAATCTTTGCGAGATTTCTCCCCAAGAACTGAGATTCTCTTAGAGGAAGTTCCTGCTCCACAAAAGTTAGCGACTTTTGCATTCGCATTTTCCGCCGATGTGAGCAATGGCTTGCTTGGCGATGACGAGGATGAAATCGCCTCAGGACGTTTTGTCGTTCTCCACGAACCAGGTGGGCAAGATACCTGGGATGGCGAATATAGATGTGTAACTTTTGTTCGCGCAGATGTGGATCCCATGATGCAAGAGGATCCGCTGCTTCCCGAAGTTGGTTGGAAATGGATGTTAGATTCTCTCTCTAGCGCAGGTTGTGAATACATTGCCGCCAGTGGAACGGTCACTCGGGTAGCAAGTTCCTCTTTTGGAAAACTCTCAACAAGAAGCGATGAAGCAGAAATGGAAATTCGCGCATCATGGACTCCCGTTATTCGCGATCCTCAAGAAATCGTGAACCATCTTTCGGGGTGGTGCACGATGTTGGGAGAGATTGCTGGTTTAGCTCCTATCCCTGAAGGAGTGCGGGCCATAACTGCCTCGCCGCTTCGAGCGCGCCGCTAAATCCCATGGAAACCCAAGAAACAGAACATGTCGTCGTCCCTGCACTCTTAGTGCCAATGGATGGAACACCAGAAGTAATTTCTACAGAAAAAGATTTCGAGAAAGCACTCGTCCAACTTGCCCAAGGTAGCGGAGCCTTTGCCGTTGATGCCGAACGCGCATCTGGTTATAAATACAGCCAAAGGGCCTACTTGATTCAGATCAAGCGCACTAATGGCGGACTTCACTTAATCGACCCAATCCCTTTTGCGCCTCACGATGGAGAACCACACCCGCTTTTTGCGCAACTCAATGAAATTCTTCGTACGGATGAAGTGATCCTTCACGCCAGTACTCAGGATTTGCCTTGCCTTCGTGAAGTTGGAATACATCCAAAGAAGTTATTCGATACTGAATTGGGTGGTCGTATCGCGGGCCTTCCACGAGTTGGGCTAGGTCCACTTGTTGAAGCTCATTTAGGTTTTGTGCTTGCTAAAGAACATAGCGCTGTTGATTGGTCCACCAGGCCACTACCACTTGATTGGCTTACCTATGCAGCCCTCGATGTTGAATTACTCATTGAACTTCGCGAAAAGATTTCCGGAATATTAGAGCACCAAGGAAAATCTGCATGGGCTGCTCAAGAGTTTGAAGCAATACTCAATGCACCGGCGCCACCTCCCAGAGTCGATCCATGGCGGCGAACCTCAGGTATGCATAAGATCAAAAGGAGAGATCGACTCGCCATTATCAAAACTCTTTGGCACGCCCGCGACACCATTGCACGTGAAACTGATATCGCTCCAGGAAAATTGCTCACCGACTCAGCAATCTTGGAACTTGCTCTTCACGCGCCGACCACTCGCAAAGAATTAGAAAAGGTCTTGCGTCCATTAGGCATGCGAGCGCGATGGCTCGAGCGATCCCAGATCTGGCTCGATGCAATCTGCGATGGAGTGGCGGTTCCCGAAAGCCATTGGCCACAAATTCGACTGGCCTCGGATGCACTTCCACCTGTGAAAATATGGCGAGACCGCCATCTTGATAAGTACGCCCACCTTTCTCACGCACGCCTTAACCTTGAAAAAATGGCTGAGTCCCTCTCTATCCCGGTGGAGAATCTCATCAGCCCTGACAGTGTGCGAAGAATTTGCTGGACTCATCCAAGGGATGTCGCACTCGCCCTTGGCGACCTCGGTGCTCGGGCCTGGCAAATAGAGATCGTCGCCCCGATCCTGGCCCAAGCCCTTACTGAGGTTGAACCAGTTCCCGAGATTCCCGAGGTTCCTGAGGTTCCTGAATCCGCGGAAAGTGATGAATTACGCAACACTCAAGTTGCGAAAATAGAGCCAGCGCCTTAGATTGAGCCCGTGCTCAGCACTTTCATTATTGCCCTTCGCGAAGGACTAGAGGCTGCCTTAATCGTCAGCATTCTCTATGCCTATCTAGCCAAGACCCAACGAACCCATCTCTACAAAGCGCTCTGGCTGGGCGTAATCGCAGCAGTTGCTCTGAGTTTGGGTCTAGGAGCTCTTCTCACCTTCACGGCTCACGAGTTCTCACCAAAGAGCGAGCCCGCCTTTGCCGGAATTACCTCTGTTCTGGCCGTAGCGTTGGTGACGGTCATGGTTTTTTGGATGAAGCGAGCGGCTCGAACCATCAGCCGAGAACTCCATAACAAAGTTGAAGAGGCGGCAGGAATAGGATTCTTTGCCTTGGTGGTCACAGCTTTTTTTGCCGTAGCACGCGAAGGCTTAGAGACGGCACTCTTTATTTACAGTAATTTTCGTACCGCTCGCACCTCTTTAGCTCCTTCGACGGGACTCGTTTTGGGCTTAATCGCCGCAATCTCCTTGAGTGTGCTCATGTATAAGAAGACCGTAACTTTTAACCTCGGAAAGTTTTTCCAAGTAACGGGCATTGCCCTCATTGTCGTAGCTGCCGGAGTTCTCGCACATGGCATCGGAGACCTTCAATCCATTAATTGGCTCCCTGGTGATTCCATACTTGCCTGGAACTTTGGCGGCCATCTCTCCCCCGATTCATTCCTAGCCAGCGTCTTATCTGGATCTATTGGATTCTCAACCGTGATGACCTGGCTCCAGGTGGGAGTCTGGGCTTCCTACCTTGCTACTACGCTTTTTGCCTACCTGACACCCTCGCAAAAGGTTTCCATCAACGCTACTGGCAGGTAACCTTTTACCAGCGGCCATCGCGGCTTCTCATGTCAGTAAAAGGATTGAAGAAACTTATGTCTCATTCTGTCGTCGTCGTTGATGCCGTCCGCACGCCTTTTGGAAAATCTGGAAGCTTATATTCCGGTACTCGTGCCGATGATTTGATGGTGCGTGCCGTGCGCGGATTGCTCGAGCGAAATCCAAAACTCTCACCGAGCAATATTGATGACGTTGCCATTGCCGCTGCAACGCAAACAGGTGATCAAGGGATGAACTTAGGTAGAAGCGTCGCACTCTTGGCTGGTCTTCCCACTTCTGTACCCGGATATGCGATTGATCGCTGGTGTGCCGGTGCACTCACTGCAGTAACAACAATTTCTAGCGCCATCGCTTTTGGTGCATACGACTTCGCAATCGCTGGCGGTGTAGAACATATGGGCAATCACCCAATCGGCGATGGACTCGACCCTAACCCTCGGTATTTAGCAGAGAAGGTCGTCGAGCAAGATGCACTCTCCATGGGAGCAACAGCTGAAAGATTGCACGATCGATTTCCAACTCTGACTAAAGAGCGTGCCGATCGCTATGCATTTAATTCGCAGATGAAAACTGCCGCCGCCTACGCATCTGGGAAAATTCAACGCGATCTCATTCCGACAGCTGCACGAAGCGCCGAACTCGGTTGGGGTATTGCTACCGTTGATGAACCTCCACGTCCCACAACGACTCTTGAAGGTCTCGCTGGATTAAAAACTCCCTTTCGTCCAGCCGGTCGAGTAACGGCTGGAAACTCCTCCGGAATCAACGACGGTGCTACTGCTGCAATTTTGGCTAACGAAGAAAAAGCCCGTGCACTGGGTTTGAGCATCAAAGCACGGCTGGTCTCCTTTGCATTTGCTGGCGTTGAACCAGAAATCATGGGCTATGGACCAGTACCGGCAACGATCAAAGCTCTCGCAAAAGCAGGATTGAGCATTGCCGATATTGGACTCTTTGAAATTAATGAAGCATTTGCTGTTCAAGTTCTTGCTTTCTTAGAACATTTCGGAATCGCCGATGACGCAGCCAATGTCAATCCATTTGGTGGAGCGATCGCGGTTGGTCACCCTCTAGCCTCATCAGGTGTGCGCCTAATCCTTAACCTCGCACGAAGTTTTGAAGAGCATCCTGAAGTTCGATATGGAATGACCACAATGTGTATCGGTCTTGGAATGGGCGGGACTGTCATTTGGGAAAATCCACATTTTAACGCTTCAACAAAGGCAGGTAACTAATAATGACAACATCCTCCATATCTCTACCAGCAGGTGCCCCAGAAGAAGTTGTCACACACGCGCTGGTCCGTGATGTCGATTTAAGCGCCTTTGGTTTTGCTGGAAATTTCGCGCTCATAACACTCGATAACGGACAAGACCACAATCGTCCGAATACATTCGGGGCCCAATCATTAGCCTCTCTAGATAGCGCGATTACCCATGCTCTCTCGCGTAACCCTGTGGCCATTGGTATTACTGGAAAGCCATTTATTTTTGCGGCAGGGGCCGATCTCTCAGCCCTTGCTTTTTTATCAGAGCGTGAGCAATCACTGGCCATCGGAAAACTTGGACACGACGTCTTTAGACGACTTGGCGAAATCAACGTTCCCACTTTCGCATTTATTAACGGCTTGGCTCTCGGTGGTGGTCTTGAAGTAGGACTGCACTGCACGTATCGAACCGTTGCGTCTACGGCTTTCACGGGATTGCCGGAAGTTTTTCTTGGCCTCGTGCCGGGTTGGGGCGGAGCAACCCTCCTTCCTAAACTCATTGGTCCTGAGCGCGCAATTCAGGTCATCATGCTCAATGCACTCAATAACAACACCATGATGAAAGCCAAAGATGCGTTGACCCTTGGGGTGGCCGATGCAGTCTTTGAACCAGCTGATTTCTTGGAACGGTCATTGGGATTTGCAGCGCAAGTTTTGCGCGGTGAGATACAAATTGATCGTCTCGATTACAGCAACGATCCTGCATGGGATAGCGCTCTAGCAAAAGGAAAGGCTGCGGCGTTAAAGAAATATGGCGGTGCACAAATTGATGCACCTTCTCGCGCCCTCACTTTGATTGCCGATTCCCGAACCGCAACTCGCTCCAGTGGATTCGATGCCGAAGATATTGCCTTGGCAGATCTCGTAATGAGCGATGCACTTCGTTCATCGCTCTACGCATTTAACCTCATCCAAAAGAAGCGTAAGAAAGTTGAAGGAGCGCCTAAGCCTGCTCTTGCGAGAAAAATTACCAAGGTAGGTGTGGTCGGTGCAGGTTTGATGGCATCCCAATTAGCGCTCATCATGGTTCGAAATCTCAAATGTCCCGTGGTAATGACCGACCTTGATCAAGCACGTGTGGATAAGGGTGTTGCCTGGGTGCACGGCGAACTTGCAAAGCTTGTTGAGAAAAAGCGCATGAGCGCTGAAAGTGCTGCCAGATTAACGGCGCTCGTCTCTGGTTCGGTTGATCAGAGCGTTTTTGCAACGGCCGATTTCGTCATTGAAGCAATTTTCGAAGAACTCTCTCTTAAGCTGGAACTTTTCACCAATCTCGAGAAAATCGTTTCCGCCGAATGCGTCATCGCTACAAATACCTCATCGCTCTCTGTCGAGGCGATGACTCAAGGTTTGGAACATCCAGAGCGCGTCATTGGCTTCCACTTCTTTAATCCTGTCGCCGTCATGCCTTTGCTCGAAATCGCTCGGACAACTAAAACCGATGACGTCACAACTGCAACCGCTGTGGCTATCGGTAAAGAACTCAAGAAGACGATGGTCATCACCAAGGACTCTCCTGGCTTCGTCGTTAATCGTTTGCTCACTCGGTTTATGGGCGAAGTCACCGATGCAATGGATGAGGGAACTCCTCCAGATGTGGCAGACAATGCCATGCGAAGCGTCGGAATGCCGATGTCGCCTTTTGAACTTCTTGGATTAGTTGGTCCGGGAGTTGCCCTGCATGTAGCGCAAACTCTTCACAAGAATCTTGGACCTAGATATCGCATCTCCCCAACAATGCAAAGACTCGTGAAAGAAAATGTTAAGTCCTTCTACATCAAAGCAGACGATGGCACTGTAATTGCAAACCCCGCTGCGGTTGCCCTCATCGAAAAGGGAACCACACCTTCAACAGGTGAGCAGGTACGACTTCGTGCGCTCAACGCTTTGGCAGAGGAAGCACGGATGATGCTTGATGAAGGAGTCGTTTCCACTCCCGCTGAAATTGATATCTGCATGTTGCTGGGATCTGGCTGGCCGATGATTCTCGGAGGGATTTTGCCGTACCTAGATCGTGAGGGAATTAGTGAAGCGGTCTGCGGAAAGAGATTCCACGAAAAGGGAGTCGCTTCCCTTCCGTAACCTTTGAAGGATTGCAGGAACGGTTAGTCCGATCTCGTCCAAGATCTCTGAACGTTTGGCATGCTCGAGAAATATAAGTGGCACTCCGAAGGATTGCACAGGCATTGCCATGCCCGCATCCCGCAACATTTCAGAGAGCGTGCTGGCAATTCCTCCATGTCGAATCCCATCTTCGATCACGGCTATCGATGAAAATTGTGCTGCGATACCCAAGATCATGGGCGAAAGTGGTTTGACCCATCGGGGGTCTAAAACGCTTACATGGATACCTTCTTGCTCTGCTTCGCGAGCAATCTCGAGAGCAAGCGGTGCAAAGGCTCCAATACTGATTAATAGAATCTCAGTTTGTTCACAACGAACGAGAAAATCCATTCCATCTATTCGCTCGATCGCTGGAATGTCAACATTTACCGCTCCTTTTGGAAAACGTACCAGTGAAGGCGCGTCAGAAATTTCCAATGATTGGCGAAGCAACTCCTGCAATTGTGCGCCATCTCTTGGCGCGGCTACATGCAAGGACGGGATAATTCCCGTGAGAGCCAAGTCCCACATTCCGTTATGTGATGCGCCATCATCGCCAGTGATCCCTGACCTATCAAGCACAAACGTGACTCCTGCATTGTGAAGGGAGACGTCAAGGAGAAGTTGGTCAAAGGCTCGATTGAGAAATGTTGCATAAACGGCTACGACTGGATGTAAACCAGTAAAGGCAAGACCGGCAGCGCTTGCAACTGCATGTTGCTCGGCAATTCCTACATCGATAGTCCGCTCAGGAAATAAACTCTGAAATTTGCTCAGGCCTGTGGGACCAATCATTGCAGCAGATATTGCAACGACATCTGATCGCTCTGATCCAATTGCTGCAAGCTCATCACCAAAAACTTGCGTCCAACTTCTCTCACTCTTCTTCAAGGCAATTCCAGTTTCAGGATTCACGATCCCAATTGCATGGAATTTCTCTGCCTCATCGAGCAGCGCAGGGTCATACCCGCGCCCCTTTTCTGTAACGACATGAAGCAAGATTGGTTTGCCGAAATTCTTAGCTTGCGCCAGTGCGCTCTCCAGGGACTCGATGTCATGTCCATCGATCGGCCCTGAATACTCCAAACCCAAATTACGAAAGATTCCAGAAGTTTCTAGCCCCTGTCGCAGTGTTCGCAAATGTCGCGCAATGCCACCAATTGTTGGCGAATAGGAACGTTCATTGTCATTGAGAATGATGACAAGATTTCTTTCCTCTGCAACAGAAATATTGTTGAGAGCCTCCCACGACATGCCACCCGTTAATGCGCCATCGCCGACCACAACCACAACACTTCGATCGACTTCCCCTTGCATCGCAAATCCATGAGAGATTCCATCTCCCCACGAGAGCGCAGTGGAAGCATGCGAATTCTCAACGACATCGTGGTCACTCTCAGCCCGTGATGGATAACCGGCCAATCCATTGCGTTGGCGAAGATGTGAAAATTGCCCTGCACGTCCAGTCAACATTTTATGAACATAGGATTGATGACCGGTATCAAAAATTACAACATCTTTAGGAGAGTGAAAAACTCGGTGAATCGCGATACTTAATTCGACTACCCCAAGATTGGGTCCAAGGTGGCCGCCTGTTGCCGAAACTTTCGTGATGAGCTCATTACGAATCTCCCGCGCAAGCTGGCCTAGTTCAGGGTAGGTAGAGCCTTCAAGGTCGGTTGGGCTAGAAATGTCCTGGAGCACGCCTCTAGCCTAAGGGGTGAGGGGCCCTTATCCGCACTAATGTGAGAGTAATGAGCGCAACACGTACTGCATGATGCCCCCGTGGCGGTAGTAGTCCGCCTCACCAGGGGTATCAATACGGACCTTGGCACGAAAACTCACGCCATCGGCCGTGACCGTGACCGTCTTTGGCACACCAGATGTATTGAGCGCGGCGATACCTGTCACGGTAAAGGTTTCCGAACCCGTCAGCCCCAAAGATGACGCGCTTTGGCCCTCCTCAAATTGCAAAGGCAGAACTCCCATTCCAATGAGATTAGAACGGTGAATGCGTTCAAAAGATTGCGCAATAACGACTCGGACACCCAAAAGCGCAGTGCCCTTGGCCGCCCAGTCTCTGGAGGATCCCGATCCATATTCTTTGCCCGCCAAAATCACTAATGGAATGGCTGCGCTTTGATAAGCCATCGATGCGTCATAAATAGTTTCTTGTGCGCCATCGTGAAGGAAATTCTTCGTGAATCCGCCTTCTACTCCATCAAGGAGAAGATTCTTTAAGCGAATATTTGCGAAGGTGCCGCGAATCATTACTTCATGATTACCACGGCGTGATCCATAAGAATTGAAATCCTTTCGATCGACTCCGTGAGCTGTCAAATATGCACCAGCTGGAGAATCAACTTTGATATTGCCCGCGGGTGAAATGTGATCGGTAGTTACAGAATCACCCAAGATCGCCATCACTCTCGCGCCTGAAATATCTTGAACAGGAGAAGGAGTGGCAGACATGCCGTCAAAATACGGAGGTTTACGCACGTACGTTGACTGTGCATCCCATTCAAAGGTATTTCCTGTTGGAGTGTCCAAAGACTTCCATCGATGATCACCGTCGAAAACACTTGCATAATCCTTGGTAAACATTGCAGAAGAGATAGATGACTCGACGACAGCGGCGACCTCGGATTCTGAAGGCCAGATATCTTTAAGGAATACTGGATTTCCTTCAGAGTCATTTCCCAAAGAATCATTAACGAAATCGTGATTCATTGTGCCGGCAAGTGCGTAAGCCACAACAAGTGGTGGTGATGCGAGATAATTCATCTTCACATCAGGGCTGATTCGACCTTCAAAGTTTCGGTTACCCGACAACACTGCAGTTACAGCAAGATCGTGCTCATTTACTGCTTTGCTGATTTCAACCGGAAGTGGACCCGAGTTACCTATGCAAGTAACGCATCCATATCCCACCAAGTTAAAACCAAGCGCTTCCATATACTGAGTAAGTCCTGCACGGTCATAGTAATCAGTGACAACTTTTGACCCTGGAGCAAGTGTGGTCTTCACCCAGGGCTTCGATTTCAACCCTTTTTCCACCGCTTTCTTTGCAAGCAGCGCCGCACCAATCATTACAGAAGGATTTGAAGTATTGGTGCATGAGGTAATGGAGGCGATAACAACATCGCCATTTTTCACTGTGGTTGGCTGATTATTGACATGAATTTCAACTGCCGCAGCAGTTGATTTTTCACTGAGGTAGGTAGGCAGAATCATCTCCAGGGCTGATTTGGAGTTACTCAACGATATGCGATCCTGCGGACGTTTTGGTCCGGCGATAGACGGCACCACGGTTCCGAGATCGAGTTCGATATGTTCTGAAAAACGTGGAGTAAGTGATGGGTCATGCCATAAACCTTGAGCCTTGGCATACTCTTCAACAAGTGCAACGTGATCATCGCTTCGTCCAGTAAGACGCAAATACTTCAACGTCTCCTCATCAATCGGGAAGATTGCGCACGTGGATCCGTATTCAGGACTCATGTTTCCTAAAGTTGCACGATTAGCCATCGGCACAGATACAACTCCGGGACCATAGAACTCGACAAACTTCCCAACGACTCCATGCTTGCGAAGCATTTCGGTGATGGTCAGTGCTAAATCTGTCGCAGTGGTTCCGACAGGCAAAGATCCTTCAAGTTTGAATCCAACAACGCGAGGTATCAACATCGAGACAGGTTGTCCCAGAAGGGCGGCTTCGGCTTCAATTCCGCCTACTCCCCAACCGAGTACACCTAACCCATTGACCATTGTTGTATGTGAATCGGTTCCAACAACCGTATCTGGGTAGGCGCGCAAGACGCCTCCCACTGTGCGCGTCATAACAACACGGGCTAGAAATTCGATATTCACTTGATGGACAATTCCAGTTCCAGGTGGGACAACTTTGAATTCATCAAAAGCGCCTTGACCCCATCGCAAGAAGCGATAGCGCTCGCGATTGCGCTCGTATTCGATGTCCGTATTTTGTTCAAAAGAATCTTTTGTTCCAAAAACATCAGCGATAACCGAGTGGTCAATGACAAGTTCTGCAGGGGCCAGCGGATTCACCTTGCTGGCATCTCCGCCAAGTTCGACAATAGCCTCGCGCATGGTGGCCAAATCCACGATGCAAGGAACGCCCGTGAAATCTTGCATAACAACTCGTGCCGGTGTGAATTGAATTTCGGTGTCTGGCTCCACCGATGGATCCCACTTGGCTAGGGCTTTAATGTGGTCGGCGGTTATGTTGGCGCCGTCTTCGGTGCGTAGCAGATTCTCCAATAAAACTTTGAGGCTAAAGGGAAGCGATGCAGCCCCATCAATTTTCGTAATATCAAAGATCTCATATTTCTCGCCGGAAACAGTAAGCACTCTTTGAGCGTTAAATGAATTGATAGTCATTGTGGCCTCCACTTGATTTATCTTGACGTCAAGATACCTTATTTTTGCCCGCATTTACAGGTGCAAAGGTTGCGACACACTCAACGTGGTGAGTCATGGGAAATAGATCGAAAGCACGCAAACCTGTGAGCGCGTAACCCTCCTGGGCAAAGTAGGAAACATCCCGGGCAAGGGCAGCAGGATCACAAGCAACGTAAACGATAGTACGCGGAGCAAGGGAGGTCATCTGTGCAACCACCTTCTTTCCCGCGCCTTCACGCGGTGGGTCCAAAACTATGACATCGCTCTTGCTGATTCGCGGAAGTAAGTGAACAACCTCGCCAGTGTGGATTCGAACATTGGGCATCGTTGCAAAATTCTTGCGAGCATCGGCAGTTGCCGACGAGCTCGATTCGATGATGTCGATAGTTCCCTTTTCACCAACGATATCAATGAGTGCGGCAGTGAAGAGCCCCACTCCCCCGTAAAGATCAAGCACCCGATCACCTTGGCGAACGTGAGGTGTAATTGCACGGATAAGGGCTTCTGGCGCACTCTCGTGGCTCTGCCAAAATGACGAGTGACTTACCTGCAAACGATGTCCGCTGACATCCTCGAAAGAAAGTATTTGGCCCTGCGTTAACCGTGGCTTTGATCCGCGCGCAGCATCTGCAATAGCAACAGTGCGCATTCCTTCTGAACTCACTGAAATTTCGACACGCGAATTTGCGGGCCATGTACGTTCGGCCAGTTCCGAAAAATTCATGGCCTCTGATGCAATGAGACAATCTGAAACTGGGACGACCGAGTGGGTTCGAGAAGCGTAAAAACCTAAATTTCCACTGGCATCAGTGGCGCTTCCCAGTCGTGTACGCCAATGGAGTGGTTCGCCGATCTTTTCAACTTCGATCTCTATTTCCATCTTTGCTAACCGAGAGAATTGCTCGCGAATAACATCGGCTTTGAGCACGCGCTGACGTTCAATACTTATGTGCTGGAAATCGCATCCGCCGCATCCGCCGGGATGCGAATATTGGCAGGGCGATGAAATACGGTCCGGCGAGGCGCTAACAATTTCAACAGCATCTGCGCGAACGAAACTCGCCCCAGTGCTTGTGATTTCCACTTCAACGACTTCGCCCGGAATAGCATGGCGAACGAAAATTACTTGACTCTCGTGACGAGCAATGAAATGTCCTCCATGGGCCACCTTTTCAATAGTGACGGTATGTCGTTCTCCGACGGAAAAGGGTTTCTTGTGTTCAGTAGCCATAGAACCCAACTGTACGGGTGATTGGGGTGTAGGTTTTACTCATGCATGTTGTGATTATGGGATGCGGACGCGTCGGCTCCTCGCTAGCGATCGAATTAGAAGGCGCCGGCCACACCGTCGCGATCATCGATCAAAACAGAGAAGCATTCCGCCGTCTTGGTGCGACTTTCATTGGCCGCACCGTTACCGGCGTTGGTTTCGATAGCGACACCCTCATAGAAGCGGGCATTAAAGATGCTGCAGCGTTCGCCGCTGTTAGCAATGGCGATAATTCGAATATCTTGGCGGCTCGAGTTGCGCGCGAAACATACGGCGTAAAGAATGTCGTTGCCCGAATCTATGATCCAGGACGCGCTGAAATTTACCAGCGACTTGGAATCCCGACTGTGGCCACAGTGCTCTGGACTTCCGATCAAATTTTGCGTCGCCTCCTTCCTGAAGGTTCACGTTCTGAATGGCGCGATGCCAGCGGAACCATTCAACTCTGCGAAATGCATGTACATGAGAGCTGGTTTGGAAACGCAGTGTCACGTATTGAAAATGTCACCCCAGCCCGTGTCGCCTTTATAACTCGATTGGGCGAAGGTTTAGTTCCCGATGAACACACCGTTTTGCAAGAGGGAGACCTCGTGCACGTCATGGTTCACGACAAAGATGTTGCCGATGTAGAAGCGGCGCTAGCCCACTCCCCAGAGGATGCATCATGAGAATTGCCATTGCTGGAGCAGGAAATGTCGGGCGCGCAATTGCTCGAGAGCTTTTACTCAATGGACACCAAGTTCTCCTCATTGACCGTGATCCTAAAGCGCTCAAGCTCGAGAGTGTTCCTAACGCAGAATGGCTCATGGCCGACGCATGTGAGATTGCATCTTTGGATAATGCCAAACTCAACAATTGCCAGGTTCTGGTAGCCGCCACAGGAGATGACAAAGTAAATCTCGTTGCCTCTCTCTTGGGAAAAACCGAATACGGAGTCCCTCGTGTTGTCGCACGAGTTAATCATCCAAAGAATGAATGGCTCTTTGATTCTTCATGGGGAGTCGATGTTGCGGTTTCAACTCCACGAATCATTTCGGCTTTGGTGGAGGAGGCCGTAAGCGTAGGCGATGTTGTCAGACTCTTCTCTTTCAAGAAGGGCCAAGCAAATCTTGTGGAACTCACACTCCCCGATGGCTCTCAGTGTCTAGGCAAAACAGTTGAGGAGATTCCACTTCCAGAAAATGCATCACTTGCAGCAATTGTTCGTGACGGTCGCGTGATCTCACCAAAACCACATGATGTATTTAGCGCAGGAGATGAATTACTTTTTGTCGCTTCCAGTAAAGCTGAAGACCAACTTAAGCAATGCTTTATTGCTCAGTAGGTACTTTCACGCTGGGCACAGATTTAATAAAGAGCCATGATCCCCATGCTGCAAGGATGAAGAGCGGATAGCCCATCACTAAGCGCGCAGTTCCCAGGGCGTTTACATTTCCGCTCTTGTATAACGGATACTGGACAGCCAAACGTGAGAAGAACATAAATACCCAGAGCCACCCCGCGCGAATATAAACACGTTTGCGCTCTGGCACGTTTCGCCAGGCTAAATTTTCACCGAGAATGGGACCAAGGAGAAGACCCAGCAAAGGTAACCCGACCAGGTTTAACGCAGAATATACAACCCCATAAACCAAGTTGATGATGAGTCCAGGTAAATAAAAATCTGCCGCATGGCCAGTTTTGCGCGCCAATAATGCGCAGAAGGCAACACCAAAGAATCCAGAGAGTACGTGCTGCAATGTGTCACGGCGAATTAATCGAATAAGCGTTAGCACCGCAGAAGTAATTACTGCGGCATAGAGAGAAGTCTTGAGAACATGAGAAATATTGAATGCAATCAGAAAGACGAGAGAAGGAAGGCCGGAATCCAAAATTCCCCTCTTGCCTCCGAAAGCGCCCATTACTTTACTTTTATCGCTCGCTTCACTGTGCGTCATGCTCTCCCCGTTGATCCGAAACCACCTGTGCCTCGACCAGATCCAGGCAGCTCTGATACTTCAATAAACTTCGCGCGTTCTACTTTCTGAATGACCAATTGTGCAATGCGATCTCCCCGTGTGAAGGAAATAGGTTGAGTCAGATCGTGATTTATAAGAATGATTTGAATCTCTCCACGAAAGCCCGCGTCAATAGTTCCTGGAGCATTGACCATTGTCACTCCATGTTTAATCGCTAATCCCGATCGCGGATGAACGAAAGCTGCATATCCATCTGGAAGGGCTATCGCGATTCCTGTAGGCGCCAAAGCCCGCTCGCCTGGTTGCAAGGTGAGATCAATGCGCGTCACCAAATCTGCTCCGGCATCTCCGCCCTTTGCATAAGATGGGAGTGGGACCTCAGGATCTAATCGCTGGATCAATACTTCAAGGTTCATGGGTTGATCTCAAAATCAGGGTCGACAAACGCCAGTAGCTCGGGGATCTTGGAGATCTCTTCCAGGTATTCCTTCGGGGCGTTGTTAAGAAAGTGATCCATTGAAACAACAACAAAGAGCGCCGATGCCTTTACGGCGAGCGGACCATCAGCGGCATTCAATCTTCCCTCTGCTGATGTGTAAACCTTACGATTCACTTGTCCGGTAATTCTTGCTGTTATGTGAAGCGTGGAACCCATTGGGACAGGTTTAAGAAAATCTGTTTCAAGACGAGCGGTTACCGCTGGAGCACGAATGAGCCACATGAGTTTTCCGAGCGCTTCATCAAATGCCAGCGAAAGTAATCCGCCGTGGGCTAATCCCGGTGCTCCTTGATGATCTTTCGTCACAGTAAATTGAGCACTTAAATTTGCACCATCACCCGCATGAGCAACAAGATGTAGTCCGGTGGGATGTAATTCACCGCATCCAAAACAATGTCCAAAGTGTGAGGGAATTCGTGATCCGATAGCCGGGGCTTTAGGGTGGCGCGGCGGAATAATCGCACCCTCTGGGGCAATCGTGCTTGCAATTCGGCTCATAGAGAGAAGGTTACTTGATGAAATCGGGTAGCGTCTCTCCTATGGCTAGCCCAGGAAAGCTCTTTACGGAGAAACTTCGCCCTCCCCTATGGCTTCTTGCCTTTATTTACTTTCTCTTTCTGAGTTTTGCTCTTTCAGTCTGGGCTGCCCTCGGCAACCTCCCAGGAATTGCTTCGTTACTTGTCCTGACACTTTTGTTGGGTGTGATAGCTCAACGAGTAACAATGGCGATCATCATCAGCGAATCAGAACTCACTATTGGTCGAGCTCACATTGAACTTCGATATTTAGGAGAAGTGCAAGAACTTAATGCCCAAGAAATGCGCCTCACGCGAGGGCGCAATGCTGACCCCGCTGCATTTTTGGCAATTAGGTTTTGGCAAGATAAAGGAGTCAAGATCACAATTAACGACGATCGCGATCCAACGCCTTATTGGTTAGTGAGCACCAAGAGAGCAGAAGAAATTAAGCGCACTCTTTACATACCGCAGTAGGACCTTCGCCTTTTGCCAATTGCGTGATGTGGTGAACCAAGAAGCAACGCGAACATGCGAATTCATCCACTTGTCTTGGCACGACTCGAACAGAAAGTTCTTCACCAGAGAGATCGGCGCCGGGAAGTTCTAGGGTTTCGGCGGCTTCTGCTTCATCAACATCAACTTGCCCAGATTGCGCGTCTACGCGCCTGGCTTTGAGCTCCTCTAGAGACTCTTCGTGAAGTTCTTCATCGGTTTTTCTGGGGGTGTCGTAGTCAGTTGCCACTACATTCACCTCGCCTTCATCGTCATAATGGTTCTCGGGTCTACTTCATCAAACTCTCGCAGGGGCAGTTTTACCACCGCGGGCGCATAATCGCCTATTTCTGAAGCTCTGGTGGTTACAACCCTCGGCGTGTCGGGTTTATTCCATGCGATATTGCTCTCACTTGATCATTACTGGGTAGTGGCAAGGGGTAAATCCCCGATGGATTTAGCCAGAGCGCCATCCACACGGGCATGAATGGCGGTGCCGTCCTCCACATAGACCTCACTGATAATTTCGCCGCGTTCATGGATGGCACTAATCAGATCCCCCCGGTCATACGGAATAACCACGTTAATTTCAACCCCGAGATGAGGCAAAGTGTTTTCGATGGCATGGAGAAGGCCCTCCATTCCAAAGCCGGTACGAACTGAGAATGCATAACTATGCGGTTCCTGGCGAAGAATTTGCATAATGATTTCAGGGTCAGCGACATCAACTTTATTGATGGCAATGATTTCAGGGATATCCGATCCTCCGATTTCAGCGATCACTAATCGGACTGCGCGAATTTGTTCAAAAGGATCAGGGTGAGATCCATCAACAACGTGAACAATCAAATCCGCATCCTCTACTTCTTCCAGCGTCGACTTGAAAGCGTCAATGAGCTGATGTGGCAAGTGTCGTACAAATCCCACAGTGTCAGTCAATGTATAGATTCGACCATCTGACGTGTGCGTCTGACGCACCGTAGGGTCGAGCGTCGCAAAAAGCGCGTTCTCAACTAGGACGCCAGCGTCGGTGAGTTTATTGAGCAGCGATGACTTTCCAGCATTGGTGTAGCCGGTGATCGCTACCGATGGAATGTTATGTCTGCGACGCTCTTGTCGTTTGGTATCTCGAGCGACTTTCATCTCAAGAATCTCTTTCTTCAACTTGCTCTGTTTGTCGCGAATTCTGCGGCGATCCGTTTCAATTTTCGTCTCACCTGGACCACGACCACCGATTCCCGCACCACCAGCAGCGCGACCACCTACTTGACGTGAAAGAGATTCTCCCCACCCGCGAAGTCGCGGAAGTAGATAAGAAATTTGAGCGAGTTCTACTTGGGCTTTGCCCTCTTTACTTTTTGCATGTTGAGCGAAAATATCCAAAATGAGTGCGGTTCGATCCACAACTTTTACTTTTAACTTCTCTTCTAGTTGACGAAGTTGTGAAGGAGATAGTTCTCCATCGCAGATAACGGTGTCAGCGCCTGTAGAGGCAACAATTTGTCGCAATTCGGCAACTTTTCCGGAACCAATATATGTGGCTGGATCTGGTTTGTCCCGACGCTGTATAAGCGCATCAAGAACTTCAGAACCAGCCGTCTCTGCAAGAGCCTTCAATTCAGCCAATGAATTCTCGGCCATCAACGAAGTTCCTTCAGTCCACACTCCAACAAGTACTACGCGCTCTAATTGCAGTTGGCGATATTCGGCAGAGGAAATATCTTGAAGTTCGGTGGAAAATCCTTGAACCCTGCGCAGGGCATGACGCTCGGCTAGTACATCCTGTATCTCTTCGCTCTCATCAGAATCAAAATCCGCGGCTACTCGGGCACTTTCTCGAAGGAGCGCTTCGAACTCATCGTCACTTTCACGTTCGCGTTTGGTCAATTAAACATCCTCTGGGTTGCGTAAGTAAGCGGTTAAATCGAGGTCGCCAATTAACACGGCCGGGCCAGTGAGAGTGGCATTGGAATGTCCATCGATTTCTACTTCCAAACGGCCACCCGGTGGGAAAATGACCCACTTTGCAGGCAGTCGATTTCCGCGTTTGAGCGTTGCCGCAAGTGCAACTGCGCACGTACCTGTTCCGCAGGATCGCGTTTCACCAACCCCGCGCTCAAAAACGCGCATTTTCAATTCATTTCCTTCCAGAAATTCTACGAACTCAACATTGACACCTTCAGGATAGGAATCCATAGGACGCACTATGGGTGGATCTTGTAAATCCCCTATCTCGCTCAGAGAATCAACAAAGACAACTGCATGCGGATTTCCAATACTGATGTTGAATCCATTCCACGTCTGACCATTTGAAAACGCTGTAATCTCTTCATCCTCATTGACGAGTTGGCCCATGTTGACGGTTATGTCTCCAGTCATAGGAACACGCAAATGTTTTAAACCATCTCGAGTATTGATTGCAAAAATACCTTCAGGCTGATGCCCGCGTTCCACAAGATAGCGAGCCATGACTCTAATTCCGTTGCCGCACATTTCGGCGATGGATCCGTCGGCATTTCTGTAATCCATGAACCATTGACCGCCGGGTTTGGTGATGCGAATCAATCCGTCGGCGCCGACTCCCTTTTCGCGATTACAAATAAGAGCGCATTCAGATGTCGTGATGGAGAGTTCTTCGTTGGGATCAAAGACGATAACAAAATCATTCTCGGTACCATGGCCGTAAGTCGCTTGAACCGTATGTGAGGTAGTCATCAAATACAGAGTTTAGTCGTTTACTCGCGGAGCTGGCTGTTCTAAATGTCTCAGTAGAGTCTCCAGGCGTGGCTGAGAGGGGGAAATCCACTGAATGCGCGCATCACGCGAAAACCACGTTTCTTGTCGCCTGGCATATTGGCGTGTGGCTCGCTTTGTGTCCTCGCGTGCTTGATCATTGCTAAATTCTCCATCAAAAAATTTGAGAATCTGCGCATACCCCAGTGCACGTTGCGCGGTTCGGCCATCACGAATTCCCGCTTCGACTAATCCGCGAGTTTCATTGATCAGTCCCTGCTCCCACATTCGATCCACGCGATCGGCAATTCGCACAGAAAGAGTTGGTCGATCCATTACTAAGCCAAATTGGCGAGCTAGCGGATACTTCGTACTGTCTTTGCGAGGCAAATTGGCGGTGAAAGGTTTGCCGGTTATCTCGATTACTTCAAGGGCTCTGATTACTCTCCTGATATTTTCCCTATCAATGGCAAGAGCAGCGGCGGGATCCAATTTCGCAAGTCGTTCAAACATTGCATCTGCGCCGATTTTTTCTGCCATCTCATTGAGCATTGCCCGAACTGCAGGATCGGTATCTGGAAAATTTAGATCATCAAGAATTGCCTTAATGTAGAGGCCGGTTCCACCAACTATCACAACGTTTTTCCCGCGTGCCTCAATTTCTGTAATCAGATCTCTTGCATATTCCTGATACCAAGCAACTGTGGCATCCTGATTTACATCAAGAACATCGAGAACATGGTGAACAATCCCGCCACGTTCGACGACTGGAAGTTTTGCAGTGCCGATATCCATTCCGCGATAGAGCTGCATCGAATCGGCATTGATGATTTCCGCACTCAGGTGCTGGGCCAGCGCAATCGAAAGATCGCTCTTACCTGTCGCGGTGGCTCCGCAAATTACGTACACACTCATGAACGAATCGAGGGCATTCCTAGTAATAAAGGCGTTGCGGCACGTTCGGCAGTCAAAGCTTCGTGCGCATCTCCTCCACGGGTGCGACGAACATTTCCACCGATTCCAGAGAGAAAGTGCGGAGCCGCGTCCGTGACTTCTACGGTAACAACATCGCCCGGCCGGGCAATATTTTCAGTATCGAAAGAGAAGTGAGCCAGACGGAAATCCTCCGTGCGGCCTGACATTCGCGCACGTGCTACATCTCTGCGCCCCTCGTGTTCGGTCACTAAAACTTGCATCGTTGCGCCAATAGATTCTTGGTTGACTGATAATGAAAGTTTCTCTTGATGGGCATGTAAACGTGTATAACGCTCACCTACTACTTCGGCAGAAACTTGATCGGGCATAGTGGCAGCAGGGGTTCCTGGACGCTTGGAATATTGATACGTGTAGGCCGCACTAAAGCGTGCCTGCGTACAAAGATCTAGCGTGTCTTGAAAATCTTGTTCGGTCTCCCCCGGAAACCCGACGATGATGTCGGTAGTGATTTGCGAGGAAGGGATGGCAGCACGAACTCGTTCAATTATGCCCAAATATCTGTCTGTGCGATAAGACCTGCGCATATTTTGCAAAATACGGTTGGATCCAGATTGCAATGGCATATGTAAATGCGGCATCGCGTTAGGGGTTTGTGCCATCGCATCAATCACATCGTCTGTGAAATCTCTTGGGTGAGGAGACATGAAACGAACGCGTTCTAAGCCATCAACTTTGCCGCACTCACGAACCAAATTCGCAAATGCTTCTCGATCTGCGAAATCGACTCCATAAGCATTTACATTCTGCCCAAGCAAGGTAATTTCAATAACCCCTTGTTCAACGAGAGTGCGCACTTCTTTCATGATGTCGCTAGATTGACGATCCTTTTCTATACCGCGCAGAGTGGGGACAATGCAAAAAGTACAGGTGTTGTTGCATCCCACAGAGACCGAAACCCACGCGGAAAATGCTGAGAATCGGCGAGCAGGTAAAGTTGACGGAAAATGCTCGAGAGATTCGAGAATTTCAATCTGTGACTCTTCCTCTATGCGTGCTCGCTCGAGCAGTACGGGTAGGGAGCCCACATTATGGGTACCAAAAACGACATCAACATAAGGGGCTTTTTTGAGAATTGTTGCTTGATCTTTTTGGGCCAGACAACCCCCGACCGCAATCTGCATCTGCGGATTGAGCTTCTTTACCGGCGCAAGGAAACTAAGATTTCCGTAGAGCTTGTTATCGGCATTCTCGCGAACAGCGCAGGTATTAAAGACGACGATGTCGGCTTGCTCCCCCGGCGTCACTGGGATGTATCCGGCTTCATCCAGCAGGCCGGAAATTCGCTCGGAATCGTGCACATTCATCTGACAGCCATACGTTTCAACGGTGTATGTACGAGTCATGGGTGAATTCTAGGGGGCGAAGCTAAATCCCAATTTCTCTCATGACGGCGTTAATGGTGCCGGATCCGAAGCCCCGCCGAGCCATGGCTCCGTGAACGCGCCTGCGGATCACTTCTGGATCTAAATGCGCAATCGGTCGATATTTACGAGTGGCTAGCTCAAGAGCGATGGCATGTTCATCATCTTGATTAATTTCAGAGGTGACGAGTTCAATGATTTCAGAGGAAACTCCTTTGCCCCGCAACTCCGTTGCAATCGTACGTTTGGATAACTTCTTAGCGCGCTGGCGAGATTCGCTCCATGCACGAGCAAATTCTTCATCGTTAATGAAGCCTTGCTCTTGCAAGCGATAAAGAACAGCATTGGCAACGTCTTCACTGGTCCCGCGCTTTTTAAGGTGATCGAAGAGCTCCCCCCTACTCTTTGCTCGGGGTGCGAGTGCGATGAGTGCAATCGTCTGAGCTATGGAGTAGGGGTCGGAGCTTTCGTCAATCTGGGCAGTGGAAATTAGAAATCAACCTCTGCAGTTGCTTCATCAACAGCAGCAACTAGTGCTGGGTCGATTGGAGTAGGAACGAAGTGCGCACGAATGCGGTTTTCAATGTCGTTGGCTAGATCTGGATTATCTAGAAGGAAGTTGCGTGAATTCTCTTTACCTTGTCCAAGTTGATCACCTTCGTAGGTGTACCAAGCACCAGACTTCTTCACGATTCCAATATCAACGCCAATATCAAGGAGTGAACCTTCGCGAGAAATTCCAACGCCGTAAAGGATGTCGAACTCTGCTTGCTTAAACGGTGGGGCCATCTTGTTCTTGACTACCTTCACGCGAGTACGGTTTCCGACAGCTTCTTGGCCATCTTTGAGCGTCTCCGTGCGACGAATATCTAAGCGAATTGATGCGTAAAACTTAAGCGCTTTACCACCGGTTGTTGTCTCTGGTGAGCCAAAGAAGACGCCAATCTTTTCACGCAGCTGGTTAATAAAGATGGCAGTTGTTTTTGATTGATGTAGCGCTCCCGTAATCTTACGAAGTGCTTGCGACATCAAACGAGCTTGCAAGCCCATATGTGAATCGCCCATCTCGCCTTCAATTTCTGCGCGAGGAACGAGGGCTGCAACGGAATCCACCACAACAATGTCGAGTGCGCCAGAGCGAATCAACATATCCATGATCTCGAGAGCTTGCTCGCCAGTATCTGGTTGAGAAACAAGCAGTGCATCAATATCAACGCCCAACTTCTTTGCATACTCTGCATCGAATGCGTGTTCAGCATCGATAAAGGCTGCGATACCACCGGCACGTTGCGCATTTGCAATTGCATGAAGTGCGAGAGTTGTTTTACCTGAAGATTCTGGACCGTAAATTTCTACAATGCGACCGCGAGGTAACCCGCCAATTCCCAAGGCAATATCAAGACTGATCGAACCAGTAGGAATTACTTCAACAATTTGCGTTCCTCGTTCGCCCATCTTCATAACCGCGCCTTTACCGAATTGACGTTCAATCTGGGCAAGGGCAGTGTCTAGGGCTTTGGTGCGATCATTTGTTGCTTTTTCAGTTGCTTTGTCAGATCCTTTTTCAGTAGCCACTTTTTTCCTTTCAATCAAACGCCTCTATTGGCGTTAGGTACGGTCCAGAAGGTACGGAAGGCCACTGACGAAGGAATCGGCTCTAGGCCGGCGTCGTGGAAACCGCTCTGGTTGGGTATGAGTAGGTTATACGAACATCTGTTCGAAGGCTTGCTTAAGGATGCGACACGCCGAAGAGCCTGCTCTATCGCCCCGTCAACTCTGCGAACTTGCCACAATCGCGAGCGCCTGTTCGTGGCTCTGAGAGGGCGTCAAGGGGGCAAACACCTGCCCTATCAGCCATCGCGCCGCCAATTGCGCTCGCACGGGATTGCCAAGGGCGCCCAATAAAGCCTGCCCAATCTGGTGCCAAAGAGGGTCACTTTCGGATCGAAGAAGGTGGGTCACGACTTCTGGATCTACATTTCTCAAGGTGGCAAGTGCCCGGTCGCAAGAGATTTCAATGGAGAGTTGCTCAAGAGACTGGTCTGTCAGGACGCCACATAAACGATCTACTTCCGATTCCAGAAGCGCTCGAAGAACGCTCTCCTTATCGCGAAAATGGTTATACAAGGTGGCGCGTGAGACTTCTGAGTTGTCGGCAATGTCGATCATGGTCGTTGCGCGCAATCCGCGAATTTCAATCAGAGATTTAGTACCTTCAAGAATTGCCTCACGTGTACGGCGATACGGTGAATTATCAGTAACTGACACGCTTTTTAAGCAGCGTCAACGACAGTAAGTGTGACGGCCTCTCGGGCAGCGAGTTCTTGAGCAACATCGGTCATGATAGATGAAAGTGATAAACCTAAAGCTGCGCAGATCGAATTGAGGAGTTCGGAAGATGCTTCCTTTTGGCCGCGTTCCACCTCGGATAAATATCCCAACGAGACGCGGGCATCACGAGCAACATTTCGCAAGGTGCGCCCTTGAGTCGTGCGCGCAGCACGCAAGGAGTATCCAATATGTGTTCGCAATAGGCTCACGATCGAGGTACTCCTTTCAACTCACTGCTTCGGGCAACTCACTGCTTCGGATACCAAGGATACGCGAAAAAGTGGATATTGCGCTGGAAATAGTGGCGTTTCGCACGTCATCGCGCCCACCCTGGAGTTGCAAGAGCGTGCTGTGATGAACGGGGCCAACAATCGCCACCCAGACAGTTCCCGCAGCAGCGCCCTCTGATGGACCCGGGCCGGCTACCCCGGTCGTTGCTATTGCCCACGTAGCCCCAGTCGCGTTAGCTGCGCCAAATGCCATCGCTTGGGCTACTTCCTCACTAACAACAGTGAACTCTTCTACGAGGGATACTGAAACGTGTAACAAATTTTCTTTTACAGATGTGTTGTAGGCGATGACTCCCCCGAGGAAAACATCTGAAGCCCCGGGTAGCGCCGTTATGGATGAAGCCAAACCTCCGCCTGTTAAAGATTCGGCAACACATAAAGTTTCGCCACGTTCGCGAAGTACATCAATGATGGATTGCACTAAATAAGTAAGTGGCATGAGAAATGCTACTTTCTTCGCGATTCAAGGATATACATGGCCCCGGTGGCGAGGGTAAGAATAATTGTGAAGTACATGAAGATATCGCGTGCCGAATATAAAGTCGACGATAACGGCATCACATAGAAACCGACGCCAAATCCCTGACAGGCCGCTTTAATCTTTCCGCCTCGGTTTGCCGGAATAACGCCGTTTTTGATGACAGCGAATCGGTAGATCGTTATACCTATTTCGCGGAAAAGTATGAGGGCTGTAATCCACCAAGGCATTCGACCAAGAATCGAAAGTCCAATGAGAGCAGTGCCAATGAGTGCTTTATCTGCGATGGGATCAAGCAACTTTCCAAATTCCGTCACGCTATTTCGACTTCTGGCCAACTTTCCATCCAACATATCCGTCAAGCCCACTATAAAGAAGAGCCACCAAGCAATGATCCGCCAGGTGTAATCATCTCCGCCATTTCTAAAAAGGGCATAAGCACAAATGGGAAGCACGAGAATTCGCAAAATGGTTATTGAATTCGGCAAATTCAAATCTGAAGGGCGCCTCATAGCGCCTCTGCAATTAAATCCGCACCCATGGAATCAATTACCCGGGCGTTGATGTATTCGCCCACGTTAAATTGTGTGCCGATAAAAGAAGTCGTTCCATCTACCTCTGGCCCTTGATGAGCTGCGCGCCCTTCTTGGAGATCTTCATCCTCGATGAGAACGATGACCTCTTGCCCGATGCGAGAAGCAGCGCGTTCGCTTACAAGTTCATCCACCAATGTGGCAAGGGAATCTACGCGTTCGCGAATTAGGTCTGGATCCACCTTGTTATCCAAATCTAGGGCTTCGGTGTTGTCTTCATCGGAATACCCAAAAACACCAACCGCATCAAGATTTGCACGGCTAACGAAATCTACAAGTTCGTGATAATCCTCTTCGCTCTCTCCAGGAAATCCAACGATTACATTGGATCGAATACCCGCCTGTGGCGAGAGGGCACGAATTTGGGAGATCAGATGTAAGAACTTCTCTGTGTCCCCAAAACGTCTCATTCGACGAAGCACCGATGCACTGGAATGTTGAAAAGATAGATCGAAATATGGTGCGACCTTCTCTGTTTCGATCATCGCTTGGAGAAGAGATGGACGCATTTCAGCTGGTTGTAAATAGGACAAACGAATTGTGGTAATACCTTCAATGGCTGCCAGGTCCGGCAAAATCTTCTCCATCAAGCGCAAATCTCCCAGATCTTTGCCGTAAGAGGTGGTGTTTTCACTCACCAAGAAAACCTCAGAAACACCATGATCAGCCAACCAGCGAGCTTCTTCGATGATTTCCGTTGGACGTCGAGAAACAAAGGAGCCTCGGAAATATGGAATGGCACAAAAGGAACAACGTCGATCGCACCCCGACGCGATTTTTAGCGGAGCCCACGGCGCGTTCCCTAAGCGCTTTCGAAAGAGAGATCCTCCGCCCAACGTCGAAGCAAAATCAGCATCGCGAACTGCGGCGCGTTCTACGGGAGAAATTGGCAAGAGCGCCCGGCGATCTTTAGGGGTGTGAGGAAAGTGTTTCTCTCCAGAAACAATGGATTGCAATCGCGCACTGATGTCTTTGTAGTCATCAAAACCTAAAATTGCATCCGCCTCTGGCAATGCTTTAGCTAGTTCTTCCCCATATCGCTCTGCCATACAACCCACCGCAACAACCGCGCGAGTAACACCATGACCCTTAAGAGAATTTGCCTCAAGGAGTGCATCGATTGAATCCTTTTTTGCAGATTCAATAAATCCACATGTATTCACCAGCGCCACTTGTGCCAACTCAACATCATCGACAAGCGTCCAGCCATCGGCCGCAAGTCTTCCAGCGAGTTCTTCCGAATCCACTTCATTTCTTGCGCAACCCAAGGTCACGACGGCAACAGTGCGATTCATTGAAGTGATGATACAGAGTTAATTGCGTTTAATTGGTGGAATTCGCCCCAAATGTACGATCGACAACCTCACCGATGGCTCCAATTGTGGGTATTACGGCTCCGTTGACAGAAACATCCACGGCGCCTGCGCTACCAAAGCGAATTGAGATGGATTTGTCATTACTAAAGCTATTACTTTGGCCCTTGAGCATCTCTCCCGAAAAAATTGTAGTTCCTTGAGAATCGGTAACGAGTAACCAGGAGTTTCCTCGAACCGCTGCGACGGAAACATTTACTGCCGCCGTGTTGGTGGCAATTGGTGTCGGAGAAATCGTGGGAGTACTACTGGCTGATGAGGTTGCCGATGAGGTTGCCGATGAGGTTGGAATAGCAATGCTCACTCTAACGGGAGAGCTGGAATGAAAATTCGAGAGAACAACTTGTCCAGCAACGACAACAAAAACCGCTGCAGCAGAAATAATTGAAAGAGTCTTGAGCGAAATCTTTGGTTTTTCACTTCGCGCAACCATTACATTATTTTCAATGAGCATATCTGCCATAGCTCGCTTTGTTACTGAATGTTCTTCGGCATACGCATCCAGCAGAATCGAAGGTGTCATTCCTAGCGCATTGGCCAAAATGCGAACATGTCCGCGCGCATAAGTTTCACCACCTGATTTTGAGAAATCATCATTTTCAAAATCACGAATAAGTTCAACACGAATACTGGTTCTATGTGCGAGATCGTCAACGCTTAAGCCAGCGCTTGTGCGCGCTTGTTTAAGGAGAGAGCCCAGCGACATGAAATCCTCTTGCCAACGTTTCGGTGTACCCGTAAAACCCAAGGGTAGCCCCGTATCGCCTTAGATTGGAAGTCAGAAAGTGAACATTGCCCAAATTTCCTTAGCCAACTAGACCCGAGCACGGGCGTTGGTTTAATCGTGGATCGTGTCGAGAACATCCTCTAAATCTTCAACTTTAACGAGCACCACGCGAGCCTTAGAACCTTCGGAGGGGCCAACGATCCCTCTCGACTCCATGAGATCCATGAGTCGTCCAGCCTTTGCAAATCCAACCCTCAGTTTGCGCTGCAACATAGAGGTCGAGCCAAACTGAGTCGTCACGACTAAATGAACCGCTTGCAAGAGAAGATCGATGTCATCGCCGATCTCGGTATCTCCGCCGCCAATAGTGCGTGCAGCCGGGGCGGTGACATCAGTGCGATATCGCGGAGAGAGTTGACCCTTCACGTGGTTCACGACAACTTCAATTTCACGTTCTGAAACATACGCACCCTGAATCCGCACTGCACGACTTGCCCCCATGGGGATAAAGAGCCCGTCCCCTTGACCAACAAGTTTTTCTGCGCCAGCTTGATCGAGGATAACTCGGCTATCTGCCAGCGAGCTAGTGGCAAATGAAAGTCGTGATGGCACGTTCGCTTTAATCAATCCGGTGACAACGTCAACACTAGGGCGCTGCGTTGCAAGAACTAAGTGGATACCTGCAGAACGAGCAAGTTGAGTGATGCGCACAACGCACTCTTCAACTTCCTTTGCTGCAATCATCATGAGATCAGCAAGTTCGTCAATGATAATTAAAAGGTACGGGTACGGCTCAAGCACGCGATCACTACCCGGAGGTGCTACCGCTTTGCCTGCACGCACTGCTTTATTGAAATCATCGATATGGCGATAACCAAAAGTAGAAAGATCTTCATAACGTAGATCCATCTCACGCACTACCCATTGCAGTGCATCGGCGGCTTTCTTTGGGCTGGTGATAATTGGTGTAATTAAATGTGGAATGCCCTCATAGGCGGTAAGTTCCACGCGCTTTGGATCAATCAAAATCAATCGAACTTCATCCGGAGTCGATCGCATCAAAATTGAAACAATCATCGCATTGATCATGGATGACTTACCTGCGCCTGTTGCTCCAGCTACCAATAAGTGAGGCATCTTAGCCAAGTTGGCACAAACGAAATTCCCTTCAACATCTTTACCCAGAGCCACAAGCATCGGATGATGATCCTGACCTGCAACCGAAGATCGCATCACATCGCCGAGTACAACAATTTCACGATCGGTATTGGGTATTTCGATTCCTACAGCGGACTTTCCGGGAATTGGAGAGAGAATGCGCACCTCTGCGCTAGCCACTGCATAGGAAATATTCTTTGCAAGCGCGGTAATGCGTTCAACTTTTACCGCATTGCCAAGTTCGACCTCATAGCGCGTCACAGTTGGACCGCGCATAAAGCCAGTGACTGTTGCATCGATTTCAAATTGAGCAAAAACCTCTGTCAGTGATGCAACCACGATGTCGTTTGCTTTGCTTTTGGCTTTTCCAGGGACTCCAGTCCTTAATGAATCTGGAGGTGGCAGAACATATTTGGAATCACCCGAAAGCAAGAGTTGAACCGGATGCTTGTTTCCATTTTTATCCCCTCCAGCAACGACGGGATGAACAATCGCTGCAGAGATGGGTGCAGGAATCGGCACCGTAAATTCCTCATCGAAACTTTCTTCATCCAACTCTTCTTCCTCAACTTCGTGTGGCCACTCGGCAACCAATGGCGTTTCAAAGGGAGGAGATTCGGATATTTCGAAATCTTGCGCTGCGCGTTTCATGCGACCAGAAAGCTTTACATAGAGCCATCGCACGGTAGTGCTGATCCTGGAAAACACCTGTGACACCGGAGTAGCAGTAATTACTAACAAGCCGAAGATAAAGAGTAAAACCAGTACAGGATATGTAAGCAATGAAGTCATGAGAAGTATCAATGGATGTGAAACTCCATATCCAAGCCATCCACCACCGTGTCGAATTGCGGTGGCACCGGTCCCCACCGAACCATTGAGCATATGAGCTAATCCGGCGCTACTGAGCAAAAGGGCAAAGGTGCCGACGGTAATTCTCCCAGTTGCTGATTTCTCGTCAGGGACTCGGAACAGACGCAATGCAAAATACATGAGAAGTATTGGTGTAAAGAATCCGATACGACCAAAACCTCCGTACATCACAGAGTAAAGGGCACGTCCAACCAGATTATTGGAATGAAACCATGTGCCAGCGGCTGCAATGATTGAAAAGAGTAGAAATAGGAAGGCTACGCCATCGCGTTGATGAACGGGATCTAAATCCTTTGCTCCGCGTGCAATAAAGCGGACGGAGCCACCTAGAGCGTTAGCAATGAAGCGCCAAATCCCAAGTAGGCCACGACCTACGATTGCGCTTTTGGGCGCGCGGGATTTCTTCTTAGCCATGTGGTGAGTCTAATTTCTTACCAATTTGGCGAGGGTCAGGCGCGCCGAGTAATCGCGCTATACCTCTATGACAAGTGGAACGATCATTGGACGTCGGCGATGTTCTCCACCCACCCAACCTCCCACAGTTTTTCTTACAACTTGCGAGAGTTGATGCGTGCCGTTGATTCCATCAGCAACGGCAATTGCTAGCGCTTTCTCTATTCGAGTCTTTACTTCATCAAAGAGTTCGAGATCCTCGGCGAATCCACGTGCATGAATATCGGGACCAGCCACAATCTTTCCGCTTTGTGAATCGATGACAACGACAACGGAAATGAATCCCTCCTCTCCTAGGATTCGGCGATCTTTCAACGATGCTTCCGTGATATCACCAATACTCTGTCCATCCACATAAACAAATCCAACGGGAATGCTTCCTACAACACTTGCTTCATGATCGATCAGATCTACAACAATTCCATTTTCAATAATAATTGCGTTAGCTCGAGGCACTCCTGTTTGAATGGCTAACTCAGCATTAGCTCTTAAGTGGCGCCATTCACCGTGAACAGGCATGACATATTTTGGCTTAACTATGTTGTAGCAGTAGAGAAGTTCGCCAGCGGCTGCATGGCCAGAAACATGCACAAGAGCGTTTCCTTTATGAACTACCTTCGCACCAAAACGTGTGAGCTCATTAATCACTCTAAAGACTGGGTTCTCATTACCTGGGATGAGAGAGGAAGCCAGAACTACGGTATCTCCCTCCCCGACGCGAATTGCATGATCACCATTAGCCATACGCGAGAGTGCAGCCAATGGTTCACCCTGAGATCCCGTGCAAATGAGAACGACGTTATCTCCGAAATTCTCAAGCTCCTTTGAATCCAGTACGCAATTTTCGGGAATCGTCAGGTAGCCCATGTCTTGCGCAATTTTCATATTGCGAACCATGGAACGCCCTACAAAAGCAACCTTGCGATCATGGGCAACTGCGGTATCGATAATTTGTTGAACACGGTGAACGTGTGATGCAAAAGATGCAACGATTACACGTCGTTTAGTCGCTCTAAAAACTCTATCTAACGCAGGCATGATGTCGCGCTCTGCTGGTGTAAAACCAGGAACATCGGCATTTGTCGAATCCACTAAAAATATATCTACGCCTTTTTCGCCCAAAGCTGCGAATGCACGCAGATCGGTTATCCGACCATCTAGTGGTAACTGATCCATTTTAAAGTCACCCGTATGCAAAATAGTTCCGGCAGTTGTATGGATGGCTACTGCAAGTGCATCTGGAATCGAGTGATTGACGGCAACAAATTCCACAGTGAAGGGTCCGATATCTTCCGACATCCCGGCAGAAACTTCTCTCGTCAGTGGAGTGATACGGTGTTCGCGAAGCTTCGCCCCGACCAGAGCCAATGTGAGCGCAGATCCATAGAGAGCAATATCTCCACGTTCACGTAATAAATAGGGAACCGCACCAATATGGTCTTCGTGGCCATGAGTGAGAACAATTGCAATCACATCATCAAGGCGATCACGAATGTAAGAAAAATCTGGCAAAATTAAATCGATACCCGGTTGTGTTTCTTCAGGAAATAGAACGCCACAATCTACTATCAGCAATTTTCCGGCCGTTTCAAAAACCGTCATGTTGCGACCAATTTCGCCAAGGCCACCTAGTGCAACAATGCGCAGCGCCCCTGTTGCAAGTTTTGCAGGAGTACCTAAACCTGGATGAGGATGCGTCATGCGGAAAGGGTCACGCCGCCAGCAAGAAGATCCTCACGCAATTGCGAGATCTGTGCTGGAGTGGCATCCACTAAAGGCAATCGTGTGTAGCCACCTGGAAGTCCCATGAGATTGAGGGCGGCTTTCGTTAAAATCGCACCTTGTGTGCGGAAAGTTCCGGTAAAAACAGGCAAAGCCTTCTGATGCATTTCCAAAGCGCGGGCGAAATTTCCTGCAAACCATGAATCGAGCATCTCGCGAAGTAGGGGGCCAACGGTATGGCCACAAACAGAGACAAAACCTACGGCGCCCACCGAGAGAAGAGGCAAATTCAAAATATCATCACCGGAATAGACAGGTATTCCAGATCGCTTTATTACCCATGACGTAGATGCAACATCGCCTTTTGCATCCTTAAGCGCGGCAATGCGCGGATGCTCTGCAAGACGCACAAGGGTGTCTGCTTCAATGGCAATTCCTGTACGACCAGGAATGTCGTACATCATGACGGGAAGATCTGAGGCATCAGCTATTGCACGAAAATGTGCCTCGATGCCTGCTTGTGGGGGCTTGTTGTAATACGGAGTCACGACAAGTAGACCATGTGCTCCTGCCTTTTGCGCCCGTAACGCTTGCTCAACAGAGTGAGACGTTTCATTATTTCCTGCACCTGCTACAACTTTTGCACGTGAACCGACAGTTTCCAAGACAACTTTTATAATGCGATCTTTTTCATCATCACTAGTAGTCGGAGCCTCGCCAGTGGTTCCATTGACTACAATCGCATCATGACCCGTTGAGACAAGATGGTTGGCAAGAGTGGCAACGCCATCCCAATCGATGGAGAGATCCTTCTTAAATGGGGTTACCATCGCCGTAGCGAGGCGCCCAAATGGCGCAAGGATTGTCATGAGATAAGGCTACCGTCCTTACGGGGCGATACGTCCAGATTTTTCAAATGCACCGTATGTAAGGGGCATTAATCGAGCAAAATGCTCCTCCATCTTCTCTGCCACCATCTCGATTTCTCGTTGTGGGTAGCTTGGAAAGTGGGAACCTTCGCGCGCGGTGCGCAGCGAGAGAAAATTCATGAGGGCTCGTGCATTCATGGTGACATACATGGAGGAATACAGGCCAACAGGCAGGACGGCGCGAGCGACCTCACGTGCAACTCCGACCTCGAGCATCTTTTGATAGCGCTCGTAAACAAAGTTATAACTTTCCTTCATCGCTTGCGTTGTAATGTCGAATTGATCCTTGGTTCCATCCACGAATTCGTAAGCACCGGTCTTTCCGATCTGAACGAGTTTGCGCTCGGGTGCGGGAACGTAAAACACGGGTTGCAATTCGCGATAGCGGCCACTTTCTTCATTGTAGGAGGCAATGCGATGGCGCATGAATTCGCGAAAAACAAAGATCGGTGCCGAGATAAAGAAGGTCATGGAGGTATGTTCAAAAGGGGAACCATGGCGCTCGCGGGCCAAATAATTAATGAGCCCCGCTGAGCGATCTGGATCCTCACCGACCTCTTCCAGGGATTGCTCCCCCGCGGTAGAGACTCGGGCCGCCCAGATGACATCGGCATCGCTGGCGCTTGCTTTGACCAATTCAACGGTCATATCGCTTCTAAAAATGGCTTCGGACATAGCGCGACCCTATCTACCTACCTTGGCGCGCCATCGCATTTAATAGGGCACAATTCCAGTCGTGTCTGCCACTCCTCGCCCACCCAGCTATCGTGGGCAAACCTTTCGAGATTCACTCAGCGTCTCTCTAACGGTCGGGTCATATGGGGCAGCTTTCGGAGCCGCAAGCATTGCCGCAGGATTTTCGGTGGTGCAAACCAGTTTGCTCTCCCTCTTAACTTTTTCTGGTGCATCGCAATTTGCAGTAATCGGAGTAATCGGCGCCGGTGGGAGTGCAATCAGCGCGATCGCAACAGCCACCCTCCTTGGATTTCGCAATGGACTGTACGGGTTACGCATGGCTCCGCTTCTCAAGGTGCGCGGATTAAGGAGAGTCCTTGCAGCACATGTCACCATTGATGAATCCACCGGAGTTGCCCTCTCTCAAGAATCACGCGGAGAAGAGGCCATGCGTTCAGGATTTTGGCTCACCGGCATTGGCGTTTTTATCTTTTGGAATCTTTTTACACTCGCTGGAGCGTTCGGCGCACAGGCAATGGGCAACCCTGCCGCATGGGGGTTGGACGCTGCAGTACCCGCAGCTTTCTTGGGTCTGGTTTGGCCACGACTTGTAACAAACACAGATCGTTTTATCTCGCTCGCCGCTGTTGCATTGGCTCTCGTTCTTATTCCAATTTCGCCAGCAGGCTTGCCCGTCATCGCCACAGCTGGCTTGGCAGTTGTGATTGGCCTCAGGAAGAAAGATTCAATACCCCATGAATAAACTCTGGTGGGGGGTAATGGGAACGAGCGCTGCGGTATTTGCTCTGAAGTATTTAGGCCAATCCATTCCAGAAAATTATCTATCGCATCCGAAATTTAAATCTATTAATGGGTACATACCTATTGTACTGCTGAGCGCCCTGATAGGAGTTCAAACCTTTTCGGAGAAAACCAAACTGATGATAGATCACCGCGCTTTGGGACTTGGCGTAGCGCTCCTTGCGCTAATGCTTCGTGCACCATTTCCCATAGTTGTTATTTCTGCCGCGGCGTCTTCGGCACTGTTGTATCACTTCACCTAGCCCCAATATTTAGCGATTTTCTCCTTCAGAAAAATAGCGCTCTCCAACATTTGCCCCATACCTTCAACTCCATCTTCAATGCTGATCCAACCATCAAAGCCCACAGACTCTAATGTTGAAAATATGGCGTCATAGTCGTTGAGGCCCTTACCGATTACCCCATGGCGGAAGAACTTCACATACCCCGCGCTGCCACCTTCTTCGCGGCGCAGGTCCTCGATGGTTCCTTGGGCAAGATAACGATCGCTTGCATGCATGGTGACAACGCGATGTTTAACCGCCTCTAAAAGTTCCAACGGATCTTCTCCTGCAGCAATAGCATTACTTGGATCAAAATTGACACCAAACCACGGTGAATCGATGCGACCAACTAATTCAACAAAAACATCCATCATCTGTGCAAATTCTGGCTCGGTCCAAAAATCATCCTTGTAATGATTTTCCAAAATAAGTGTCACGCCCAGCTCTTCTGCAACAGGTAAACATGCCTCGATCGATTCAACAACGTATCCCATACCCTGTTCTCGTGTGATCTCTTTTCGCCGCTGGCCAGACAAGACTCGGCAGTACTTCGCGCCGAGCTCTGCGCTCATTCGAATCCCTGCAATTTCTTTAACCACCTCCGCCCGACGTGCTTGCGGGTCCGGGATTGTGAAATCCGGGGAACAACACATCATCGGAATAACCATTCCTGCGTTCTCTACTGCGGATCGAATCTTCTTCCACTGCGTCGGATCTTGTAAGTCAGCGAAATCGCTGTACATCTCCAAGCCCTCAATCTCGAGTTCGCGCGACATCTCTATCCACTCATAAATGCTCATCTGGTTAGGGGCTACAAGTTGATGTATCCACCCTTTAGGAAAAGCCGCGATCTTTGGCACTATAACTTCTCCGGATTTCTTCCGATGATAGAGAATTGTTCTAGCTCAAGAATGCTTCCCGTGAATGTTCTCGATTCATCACCGAGCCAAAAAATTGCGGCATCCCCTATTTGTTCTGGGGTGGTCATCGCTCCAAACGGAATCGCGCTTGGATCCAAACGTTGATGCCATCCAGGTTCAAGCCCTTTAGCGATTTGATCTCGGTCCTCACGTTCAGTCAATACCCACCCTGGGTTAATCTGGTTAACGCGAATCCCATGCACGCCATGAGCATTCGCCAGATTTCGAGTCATTGTTTGCAGGGCTCCTTTGCTAATGCTGTACGCCAACAAGGTGGACTCACCGGCGTAGGCATTAATAGAACCGATATTGAGAACTGCACCCTTGCTCTTCTTCAGCTCGTCATAGCATGCCTGAATTAAGAAAAGAGGAGCGTTCAGATTCACTTGCATGATTCGGTTCAATTCAAAAGGAGAAAGTGCCGCAAGATTGCTTCGCTCGACAATCGCAGCATTATTGACGAGGCCATCAATCTTTCCAAATGCACCTACGGCGGCTTGTGCAATGATCGAAGGCGAATTTTCGTCAGCTAAATCAGTGAGACATAATTTTGCTTGCGCTCCTAGGCGAGCAACGGTTGCAACACCTTCTTCTTCGTTTATCCCGTGAATGAGAACATGGGCTCCTTCGCGCACTGCGGCAGTTGCTATTGCCGCGCCAATTCCGGAGGTTGCACCAGTGATAACTAGTACCTTGCCGTGAAGACGCATGATTAGGTTGGCTTCAAAACGGATTTAAGAATTTCTCCTGAATGCATCTTCTCAAATGCCATCTGCCATTGCTCGATTGGATAAACCACACCAAGAACCGGAGTTAGATCTAGCACACCCGTTCCCAGCATTCGCAGGACTCTTTCCCACATTGGCCAGTTGTGACTAAAACTACCTTGCAATGTGACGTTTTTTTGAACTAGTGGGTCAAGAGAAAAATCAAGTGGTTGCGGGCCCCAGCCAACTTTTGCAATCCATCCTGCCGGTCGAACAAGTTCGAGAGCGTTCTTGAGCGTTGCGGACACACCCGCCGCATCGATCACGCCATCGGCACCAAGGCCATCTACCTCGTGCGCCCACTGTGATGCATCGCCAATAATAATTTCGCATCCATAGGTGAGTGCCGCCTGCAATCGAGTGCGATCTCGCTCCAGCCCAACAACAGCAACTTCAGCTCCGGCAAGTCGCGCCATCGCTGCACAGAGAATTCCAATTGGACCAGGTCCCATAACTACAATGCGATCGCCGGGTTTAACTTTTCCAGGCGCAATAACTGCACTATAGGCAACTGCGCATGGTTCAGTCATAGCAGCATGTTCAAATGAAACCGATGAAGGAATTGAATGTAGAAGTCTCTGAGGAACTTTCACATATCGAGTCATTGCGCCATTGACGCCATAGCCAAAACCTTTGCGATTGGGATCTAAGTTGTATCGTCCACTTCGTGACATTGGGCTGGACATATCCACTACTGCTGCTGTTTCGCTCACCACTCGATCGCCTTCATGCCAAGTAGTGACATTCTTCCCACGTTCAATAACGTGTCCGCCGAATTCATGACCCAAAACGACAGGATAATTTACCGACCAACTTTGGCTGCCCGTCCATTGGTGAAGATCGCTTCCGCAAACACTAACCGCGTCAACTTCTACAATGACATCATCATCTCCGGCAACAGGTCGCTCAACTTCACGAATTTCGACGCTATGGGGCGTAGAAGAAAAATTAACAACACCGGCAGAAGTCAACGTAATTCACCCTTCACTTCGACATCGCCGAAGGCGTGGACTGCCTCGCAAATCTTTCGAAGTACTTCCTCAACATTACCTGCCCCTTTGCTAAAAGAGTCTGCATCAATAGCAAGTGGCGCACCAATCACCACCAATGGAGCACCATACGAAGGTGTTTGAATTGCTTGTTCCAGGGAGAGTCCTCCGACCGCTTGGACGGGTACGTTCACAGCAGCTACTACTTCCCGCAATTGGTCTAATGGGCTGGGCATTCGGTGACCGCCGCCAGCAATTCCTCTCCGTTCATCGAAACCAATGTGATGAATCACCATGTCGCATCCGAGCTCTTCAAGTTCACGCGCCCCAGCCACCATGTCGGGGCAACCCAAGTTGTCCCCCATAACGAAAAGACCGAGATCTTTGCCTGCCGCGACCACGCATTTGATTGTTTCTGGATGAGATCGCGCCATAACCACCACATGTGTTGCCCCGGCTTGGGCCATCATTTGCGCCTCCAGATACCCACCATCCATGGTTTTTAAATCAGCCACTATTGGCGTGTGGGGGAAATTGGATCGCAATGCGCGAACACCGTGCATGCCTTCAGCAATAATGAAAGGAGTCCCGGCTTCGAGCCAGTCCACGCCGGCCCGCATTGCTATTGCGGCCATCTCTAGGGCTTCATCGATATCGGTTAGATCTAGTGATACCTGCACGATTGGCTTCATAATCGCGATGATACTTGCGGTGGGCATTTTTGAAAATGGTCATGGACACCTGGTGTAAAAAGGCGACAACCCCCTAGGCTCTGCACAAAGAAACCTACCGAGGAGTACTTGTGCCAGAACAATCGGCGCTTCGCCGAATGCTCGAGTGGCTCTCCTACCTGCCACCGTTGGAAAGCGTAGCAAGATCTGTAGCCCTAGATTATTTGGCTTCCTACAATCCCATTCATTCGATGATCTGGCACCTCAATAAGAATGGAACATGTGTGTGTTTGGCACAATATGGCGAGATCGAATCCTACGTTGGACGCGTCTATTCAGCGATGGAATGGAGAGCACTCGAACCGGTGGGCCAATCTGCATTGAACGCCACAAAAGAGGACGTGATGACTTGGTCCAAAGATCGGGAATTTGTCGTGATCAATCTCTACGCGCAAAATTTGCTCATTGGCTTCTTGACTGTGCGCTTTGCGAAAGCCCTTGATGAAACACAAAAATTGAATCTTGATGGAGCCGATTGCAGCCGGGCGATATCTCTTTACCTTGCGTTGAGATTTCACGAAAAGCTCGAAATGGGCGCTAACTTTCGCAATCAAAAAGAAGAAGAGCGAAACCTCACAGCGCGCCAATTGGCAATTTTGCAGGGATTATCAGAGGCAAAAACTAACCATCAAATCTCGAAGGAACTTGGCTTTAGCGTGAGCACGATTCGACACGAAACAATGAAGATCTACGAACTCCTGGAAGTCTCCGACCGAGTTGAAGCTGCAGTAGTGGGACGGCGCTTGAACTTTATTTAGATAATGGACAGTGAAATGAGCTTTGACTTCAAATCAATATCTGATGGCTCAACGAGATGCGTTCCATCGCTAAAGACAATGACAGGAATTGATTGAGAGCCACCGGTCATTTCTAAAACTTTTGACGCCCCTGATGGTTCATTTTCTACATCAATGAGTGTGTATTCCACTTCGAGGGAATCTAACAGTCTCTTTGAGCGACGGCAATCACTGCACCAGTCAGCTGAATACATGGTTATTTCATTGGACATAGTTGCGCTCCTTGTGATTTTTTAGAGAGATAGAAAATGTTCTAAGCCAAAAGTGAGACCAGGATGCTTGCCGACTTCTCGAACTCCAAGCAAGACGCCTGGCATGAAGCCAACACGATCTAATGAATCATGGCGAATCGAAAGAGTCTCTCCTGGCCCGCCGAAAAGAACTTCTTGATGCGCTACAAGGCCGCGAAGGCGAATGGAGTGAATCGGTACGTGGC
>Ga0194037_1000075_pt1 | contig 69466 bp, 68 predicted proteins | sample JunL306m_MetaG_FD_148653 | JGI IMG/M metagenome (GOLD analysis project Ga0194037, IMG submission 148653) | Anoxic zone freshwater microbial communities from boreal shield lake in IISD Experimental Lakes Area, Ontario, Canada - Jun2016-L304-6m | ecosystem: Environmental > Aquatic > Freshwater >...
AGTCAAGCAATGCGAGTTACTGTCCGTCCATCGTTCAGGACTGTTTTATCAGCCGAAAAAACCGACGGCGCTGAATCAGGAACTGAAGCGGCTGATTGATGAGCAGTATTTGAAGAAACCGTACTACGGTGTCTATCGGATGTGGGAATGGTTGTGTAAGAACAAAGGCTATAAGATCAATTCAATATCAAACGGATTCGCCGGTTATATCGGTTGATGGGCCTGGCAGCCATTGGGCCAAAACCGAAGACATCGAAACCGGCACCAGGACGCCAGGTGTCTCCGTCTTTGCTGAGAAACTTACCGATAACACACAGCAATCATGTCTGGATAACAGATTTGAGATAAAACAAGGTTCTTTATACTTTATGTTTATGGCTATTATTGATCTGAAGAGCCGCTCTGTGCTCAACTGGTCAGTTTCGAACAGCATGGATGCGCCATGGTGTGCGGCAGTCTTTCGTGAAGCAGTTGGCAAACATGGCAAGCCGGAGATCATCAATACCGATCAGGGAAGCCAATTTACCAGCGAAGGTTGAAATATGAATATCTTCACCTGGAGTAGCCATCAGGTGGTCTTGAGCTCTATCGGGGTTTGAAACGATGGTTTGATGAATAACCATACCGAGAGGCGACATAAAGCTTTGGAGGGAGAGGTACCAAGGGCTGTTTATGAGACAATGAAACGGAAAACCCCTGAAGCAGCATGAATCACGTGCGTTTAATGAATTACCCCGTGGCAAGCCGCGAGGTATCACAGTAGGAGTTTGAGCTGATCCTTATGTATCCGTTTGTACTCTTGTTGAATACCTTGAATTCTTTACATATTGTTGAATAGCTGTTTCTGTGCCATTTTTTCCTACAGTAGACATGAAGTAGCCGTCTGACCAAAATTCTCCACCGCATAGTTGCTTTTTAACCCCTGGTATTCGGCCAAAGATTTCTTGAGCCGTGATACTTTTCACCACTCGAACAATTTTTGTCGGAAGCATCATTGGTACGGACTGGATCAGAAAATGAACATGGTCGTTATCCGAGCCTATCTCAAGAAAGTGCAATTGGAATCTTTTTGAAATTTCCAAGCTAGTTTCCTTGAGCAGATGGTCTACTTATTCAGTGATTATAACCTTGCGATACTTGGTTGGACATACAAGGTGATAAATCAATACGCTAACATTATGGCGTTTGTGTATATATATGCTCATACATTTATATACACCATTTCGCGGCAAGCCGCGAGGAATTATACCCTAAAACAGATTAAAAAAACTGTCCTATTATGGGGGAGTACTTCACTACAACTTTATACCATCATCCCACTAAGATACGCGAAGAGCCTTTGCCATAAACCGACCTCTTTTACAATATCGTTTAAGCAAAAAGCATAATAGTTACTTTTTTTATCATTAATTAATAACTTTATTTATATTAATATTATTAATAATTAAGGTTTAAGCAATTTTATATAATCTGGTTATGAGGCAAAGACTTTTAACCGTTATGCTGTTTCTGCTTGTAGCCTCGTTGGTTCACGGTACAGTTATGGCCAGCGAAGCTGTATTTACCGATAGTGGAACAACATCGTGGATGCTGACGTCGACAGCTCTTGTATTGCTCATGGTTCCAGGTCTTGCTATGTTCTATGGAGGCCTTGTACGAACAAAAAACGTGATAGGAGCTATGATGCATAGTTTTGCAGCAATGGTAATTATAGGGGTTCTCTGGCCACTGGCTGGGTACTCATTGAGTTTTGGTCCGAGTATTCTTGGTGGTTTTGTGGGATGGGATAATAAGTACTTTATGCTTCAGGGTATTGACGAAACGATCATGTCTACTCATATTCCTGAGTACTTGTTTGCTATGTTCCAAGGAAAGTTTGCTATCATTACACCCGCATTGATTGCCGGAGCCTTTGCAGAGAGGGTCAATTTCAAAGGGTATGCAGTATTCATTGCTCTTTGGAGCATTCTTGTATATAGCCCGATTTGTCATTGGGTCTGGGCTTCTGATGGCTTTCTTTTTAATCTTGGTGCTGCAGGTGCTATTGATTTTGCTGGTGGTACTGTTGTTCATATTTCTTCTGGTATTACGGCACTTGTTGCTGCACTCTATCTTGGTAAGCGTCGGGGCTACCCGAAAAATGTTATGCATCCTAATAACCTTGTTATGACCCTTATTGGAGCAGGTTTGCTCTGGGTTGGATGGTTTGGGTTTAATGCCGGAAGTGCTATTGCGAGCAATCTTGCTACCGCTAGGGCTCTTACTGTTACACAACTTGCTGCCGCAGCTGGAGCCTTTACTTGGATGATTATTGAAATGTTTCAGCACGGCAAAGCAACAAGTCTCGGTGTTGCATCAGGAATTCTTGCTGGTCTTGTTGCAATAACGCCTGCGGCTGGAGTTGTACAGCCTTTAGGAGCGTTTTCTCTTGGTGCTCTTGCCGCAACAATTTGCTATTGTGCAATTCTACTCAAGACCAAACTGGGATATGATGATAGTCTTGATGCGTTCGGTGTTCATGGGGTTGGCGGTATCGTTGGAGCTATAGCATTAGTGTTTTTTATCCGTCCGGCATGGATGGCAGAGGCTGCAGCCAAAACAGTTGACAAAACTTGGACAATCTGGCAGCAGCTTGGTGTGCAGGTCACTGCTGTAAGTGTTACTGTGGTTTATGCAGCCTTAATTTCTTTTATTCTTTTGTTTTTTGTTGAAAAAACAATCGGCCTGCGTATTAATGAAGATGATGAAATGTCTGGGCTTGATCACAGCATGCATGGAGAGCATGGCTATGGTCTTATAAACCTTAATTAATGCTTTTACATGAAACTGATCACTGCAATCATTAAACCGGATAGGCTTGATCATGTTCGGGAAGCCCTTATACAGGCTGATATAACAAGAATTACTGTAAGTCGGGTTACTGGACATGGTCGACAGGAGGATATTGATATTTATCGAGGTCAGAAAATAGCACCCAATCTGATTCCAAAAATTAGGCTTGATATTGCAGTCAACGATGAGTTTGTCGATATCACTGTGGATACAATAATTAATGCGGCAAGTCGTGGAGAAGGAGAAATAGGTGCCGGAAAAATTTTTATTTCTCCCTTAGAGGAGTGCATTCGTATCAGGACAAAGGAACGTGGCGGGAAAGCGATATAAAATCGAACTGCATCAAAAAGAGATACTTCTACCGAAAACTGGACATATTTGCATATGTAGGGTCTACAGAATAATCATCAAAATTTTATTTTATAATAAGTTACAAGTGATATTTAGTGTGTTATGTGTAAGGAAAACACCTAAAAATAGTTAAGGGCACTGAAGTAGTTCCTCATAATAGTACCGTTTTTTTAATAAACGCACGTGATTCATGCTGCTTCAGGGGTTTTCCGTTTCATTGTCTCATAAACAGCCCTTGGTACCTCTCCCTCCAAAGCTTTATGTCGCCTCTCGGTATGGTTATTCATCAAACCATCGTTTCAAACCCCGATAGAGCTCAAGACCACCTGATGGCTACTCCAGGTGAAGATATTCATATTTCAACCTTCGCTGGTAAATTGGCTTCCCTGATCGGTATTGATGATCTCCGGCTTGCCATGTTTGCCAACTGCTTCACGAAAGACTGCCGCACACCATGGCGCATCCATGCTGTTCGAAACTGACCAGTTGAGCACAGAGCGCAGCTCTTCAGATCAATAATAGCCCTCAAGTATAAAGAGCCTTGTTTTATCGGTATATAGGTCAAATCTGTTATCCAGACATGATTGCTGTGTGTTATCGGTAAGTTTCTCAGCAAAGACGGATACACCTGGCGCCCTGGTGCCGGTTTCGATGTCTTCGGTTTTGGCCCAATGGCTGCCAGGCCCATCAACCGATATAACCGGCGAATCCGTTTGATATTGAATTGATCTTATAGCCTTTGTCCTTACACAACCATTCCCACATCCGATAGACACCGTCGTACGGTTTCTTCAAATACTGCTCATCAATCAGCCGCTTCAGTTCCTGATTCAGCGCCGTCAGTTTTTTCGGCTGATAAAACAGTCCTGAACGATGGACGGATAGTAACTCGCATTGCTTGTATATCAATAATAAGCTATACTGAGTCCTTTATGTTTTTGTTCGATCATGCTCCGACGCTCCCGAACCGTTTTCAGCTCAACATTTTTTTTAGAAAATCAGTTTCAATCTGTAATTGACCGATTTTCCGGTAGAGCTGCTCAATCTGAGCTTCATTTCCTTTTTGTTGATCCTGTTTACCTGCTGGCTTGAACACTTCGGCTGTATGAACGAGAAATTCTTGTTTTCATGCTCCAATCCGGCTCGGATGAAGCTCATACTTCTGAGCGAGCTCTGTCATCGTCATGCGCTCGCTCACAGCTTCAAGCGCTACTTGTGTCTTGAAGTCTGCACTGAATGTGTTTGGTTTCATAGTAACAGCAATTTATTGGTTCCTTCTTATGCTTGCTGTCCTATTTTTGGGGAGTGCTTCATGTGCAGTACCTTCATTAACTATATAATATCTCAATGATTAATCAATAAATTCCAAGTAATCTATTGCACCGAAATTTACTTGGCAAAAGGGCAGGTGCCTGTCGAACAAGAATCTTTAGAACAGGGGGATGGAGATACTTGGGCTTGCTCCGGCTTACTGTTTGTGTAATCCGTTTTATAAAAACCTGATCCTTTCAAAACAAACCCTCCTTCGGCGCTGATAACCCTTTCAAAAGTTTCTTTCTTACATTTGGGGCATATGGTCAACGATTCATCACTCATTTTCTGAAATATTTCCAGTTCATTCCCACAGTTTTCGCAACGATAGTGGTAAGTCGGCATAATTTACACCTCTCTTTTATAAAATTTTTCAGGTTATTAATATAAAGTTGTTTCGTTATTCGATAGTCTATTGTTGGCAGTGCTCTCACTTACTACTCATTTCAAGACAAATTATTTGTGCTCCGTCCGGCTTATTTTTAACTAGTCCTAAAGGTACCTTTTTAATTAACGAATAATTAAGAGTATATCTACTTTACTTGGAATGAGATACAGTTTTGAATTTTTACGACTAAAACGTCATTTAAGTGTATTTATGCTGTATTAAAAAGTGAGCAATAATAAACTCACATCAACTAACTATCAGAAAATATATCATCGGATAGTTAATTAAGAACAATTATAAAAGAATAAAAAAGATTCTGATATGATAGTCAAAACCCAAGCTGTAATATTACGAGAAATCAAATACCTTGACCAATCGAAGATCTGTGCAATTTATACCCGAGATTTCGGCAAAATTTCTGTGATCATCAATGGGGCGCGTAGTCAAAAAAACAAATTGTCGGGATTGTTCAATACAGGCAATGTCATTGATCTGATCCTCTATAAAAAAAACAATAGTAATATTCAGTTTGTTAGTGATGGGAACCTGATTTTAAGTCCAATGGTTCCCTCTCCAGATATTGAGCGCCTCGCTATCCTCTACCGGATAATTGACACTGTTCGCTGTAGCACGGAAAACGAAGAAAAAAACCTGCGGCTATTTACATTACTGGTTAGTACACTCCAGCAGCTATACCGTAACGCAATCAATAGTCAGCAGCTCTATGCATGGTTCTTACTTCGACTTGTTTCAATAATGGGATTTCAGCTTTCTTTACGAAATTGCGTTTTGAGCGGTAAAGAGCTACTTCCAGCAGTGAAAGCTATGAATTTAAGTGAACTATATTTTATAATGAAACTTGGTGGATTTGCATTACCGGTAATGATTAGTGGCGACCCTTCAAAAAAACAACTTATTCCCGTAAGCCTTGCCTTACAGATGAGCATCTTTGCATCAACGCAATATCCAAATGGAAACTTTTTTGATTCTAATTCCGAAGATATCGATATACTGTGCAATCTGCTACAGGAGTATTGTTCTTTTCATTTGCATCTGGATCATACCCGATCGCGTAAAAACCTTGCCATCATTTCACAAATCCTTCTAAAATAGCAGTTCCAGTGACTTTTGAAGTTTTATATCTGCCGTAGTATTTCTATCTTAGAAAGACATTTTTACATTTATTAACTATTATTCAATTCTAAACAGAAGTGTCTGACATGCTTCAACTAACCAAATCAGCCGAGCTCTTTGAAAAAGCAAAGAAGTTTATTCCCGGAGGAGTAAACTCTCCTGTAAGGGCATTTAAATCCGTTGGAGGAACTCCGATCTATATGGCTAAGGGATCCGGCGCATACCTGACCGATGTTGACGGAAATACCTACATTGACTATGTTGGTTCTTGGGGACCTTTTATTCTCGGTAGTATGCACCCGAAAATAACAGCAGCGCTTGAATATACTTTAAAAAATATTGGAACCAGTTTTGGTACCCCGATAGAAATGGAAATTGAAATAGCAGAGCTTCTCTGCAAAATTGTTCCTTCACTTGAAATGGTTCGAATGGTCAACAGCGGAACTGAAGCGACCATGTCTGCAGTGCGTCTTGCAAGAGGTTACACTGGTTGCGATAAAATCATAAAATTTGAAGGCTGTTACCACGGTCATGGGGATAGTTTCCTCATTAAAGCAGGTTCAGGCGCCCTCACTCTCGGTGCTCCTGACAGTCCCGGGGTCACCAAAGGTACAGCTATGGATACTCTTAATGCAACGTATAATGATATTGAGTCGGTGAAACTTCTCGTAAATGAAAACAAGGGGAACGTTGCTGCAATTATTATAGAACCAGTCGCAGGAAATACAGGCGTTATTCCTGCAAAACCCGGCTTTCTTGCTGAATTGCGTGAGTTGTGCGATCAGGAAGGTATTGTATTGATTTTTGACGAAGTGATGTGCGGCTTCCGTGTAGCACTCGGTGGTGCGCAAAGCCTCTACAATGTAACCCCTGATTTAACTACAATGGGGAAAATTATCGGTGGTGGCCTTCCTGTTGGCGCATTCGGCGGCAAGCGCAAAATCATGGAGAGAATTGCTCCGCTTGGCGATATTTACCAAGCAGGAACACTTTCAGGAAACCCGTTGGCACTAACAGCAGGTCTTGAAACCCTGAAAATTCTTATTGATGAGGATCCTTATCCGGAACTTGAAAGAAAAGCTGCAATTATTGAAGCTGGTTTCAGAGATAACCTGAAAAAACTCGGCTTAAACTATGTGCAAAATCGAGTCGGCTCAATGTCCTGCCTTTTCTTTACTGAAACACCAGTGGTAAGTTATGAGAACGCAATAACCGCTAATGTCAAAAAACATGGGAAATACTTCCATTCCCTACTTGAACAAGGAATCTACACCGCACCGTCTCAGTTCGAGGCTATGTTTATAAGCTCTATGCATACTAATGAGGATTTAGATAAAACAATCAAAGCAAACTATAACGCGCTGGTTGCTTCTGAAAAATAATATCCTGCTTACATTACAGCACCCAAGATAATAATACCGTCTCATATTCGAATTATGAGACGGTATTATTATCTTGGGTGCTGTAAACATATTACATGCTCATTATAGCGGTATAACGATGCTGTTTTCCGGAAAGTGAGCTAATCGGGTATTTAAGACTTTTTGTGCTGTTATTTGTTATTGCACAAGCTGTGAAAGGGCTGAAACAAATGGAAGATAATCCTTACCGGCTTCAGTCTTTGACAACGAAACTGAGTAGCGCCTATGCTGTTACCGATGCCTCGGTTCATGACTCTCAGGAACTCGACGCCCTGATTGACAAGATTGATGCTGGTCAGAAACTCTATGGCAACCGTGCCTATATCGGACCGTATAAAAGCATAGTCTTGTGCGCTATGACCAATGAAATCCATGAAAAAGGTGGCAGAAACCATCTTTTGACGGATGTACAGAGGGGAGCTAATCAAAAGAACTCAACGGTCAGGGCAAGAGTTGAGCATATTTTCGGTTACAGTACCAATAATATGAAAGCTCTGTATGTTCGTGCCATCGGCATATCACAAGAGCAGAAGCTAAAATCGGCCTGACAAATCTGACCTATAACATGATGCGCTGTGTGCAGCTTAACAAAAAGTCTCTGCCATCATGGGATAAGTAAGCCCTGTTGTAAGCAAAATGGAATATGTTATGCTGATAACAGGACAAAAAACAATGGGTACCAAATCAGAAAGGCCGAAATGATAGTCTTTGCTGTTCTGATCAGTTGCTGTGATCGAGAAAAAATCTATTCTTAGAGGTGCCCTTAAGAAACCTCTGAACAAGTCAATTAACCCCAAAACCTTTATAAATCAATGGATTACGGAGTTATTTTTCTGGAAATTCTGGTTTATGCAGAGGTTCCGAAGGAGATTACCTGAAATAAAGCAGCAAATCATTTGCGGGAACATTTCGGGCAGGGTTTACGGAAAATCTGTATTTTATTCGGTTTTTTGTTGGTCAACATGGTACTATGAACCAAAACAGGATGATAAGGAACCCATCTTTCAGCGATTGCGACAACTGGCAGATAAACACAAACGATGGGATTATCGTCGACTGCATCACCTTTTGAGATGTTACGGGTTAATGTTGCACATCAGAAAGCGAAAAAAGAAAACAGCAGAACAACGATCAACACCACCAAAACCTTCACGCATAAACTAATGTTGGGCTATGGACTTTATGAGCGACAATATTGATTTTTTCTCTTTTTGGCCTTTCTAATTCAGGCATGTATCTTTTGAAAAAGCATACCCGTAATGATTCGACTACCCATACTCTTGTATTTGATTACAGTTACATTCTTCTGGTCGGATATGTTCAGAGAATACCGTCTAAAACTGAAGGCGTATTATCTCTATGAAAAACATGACTACAGTAAAGCAGAAACCATATTTAGCCAACTTTTGCGTATTGTCCCAGAAGGAAAGGAGTCAGCTTCAATCAGATTTAATCTTGCCTGTGCTGTCTACATGCAAGGAAAATATTCTAATGCGGCTAAAATGTTCACAAGTAAGGCTATGCATAAAACGGAAGAATATACATCGGTAAAAAAATCGCGTTTCAATAAAGGCAACTCTCTTGCAATGACAGCAATTGAAACCAGCGAAAAAAAACAAAAAACTGAACTTTTCCGAAACTCTCTCGCCTATTTTAAATTGATACTTCTGGAAAATCCTGATGACGGTGATACAAAAATCAATTATGAAATTGTCCAACGCTACCTTCAGGAACTTGAGCATCCCCAGCCTCAATCCTCATCAAAATCCAAGAAAAACAGTGATACACGTCATAACTCAGTCGTTGATATCAATGTAGCTGCACGTCTACTTGAACAGGCACAACAGAATGAATCCTTACTGATGCGCAGGATTCCGAGACGCGGAACAACGGCTACCCCGAAAAGCGAAAATAAAGACTGGTAAAATTAATAATGGGTTCACAAAAAAAAGTCTTACTGGTTTTCCTTCCCTCTGAAAGTGGTGTCGATGGCGCCAACTCACTTTATATCGAGAAAAATAGAACCGCTATTTCATCATATTTCAATCGTTTAGTAAGAACCCTCATCAAAAAGAGCCAGTTTGCTATTCCTCCACTATCACTTATGATCCTCAGTTCAATTGAGGTAGAAGGAGTGCAACAAACAATATGTGATATGCGGTTTGAAAAGTTTCCTTTCAATGAAAAATGGGACTTAGTTGGTATCAGCGTTCAGACTGGTATGGCAAGAAAAGCTTTTGAGCTTGCCGACAAGCTTCGTGCAGCAGGAACTCGTGTAGCCTTCGGTGGACCACATGTAACACTTTTTGCTGATTCCTGCAGACCCCATGCCGATGTTCTTGTGCATGGAGAGTCTGATAATCTTTGGAAAGAAGTGCTTCACGATCTTAAAACAGAAAACCTCAAGCCATTTTACCGTTCCAGTATCTTTCCCAATCTGGAGCTATCAAGACCCGTCAGCAAAACCTCTCTTGTAAATAAACGATACTTCACTACAAACTTGATCCAAACAGGAAGAGGGTGCCCGCATAGCTGTGATTTCTGCAACGTACATGTTCTCAATGGCCATACTTTACGTAAAAGAGTAATCACAGACATTGTTAATGAAGTCGCTTGGTTTCACAAAAACGACCGCAGAATTTTCTTTTTTGTTGATGACTCAATTAACGCTGATCCTGCATATGCTCATGAACTCTTCCGGCAACTCATTCCTCTGAAAATCAGCTGGTTTGGGCAAGCGACAACATCTCTTGGCCAGCAGCATGAACTGCTTGACACATTCTCAAGATCCGGCTGTCGCGCCCTACTTGTTGGGATTGAAAGCATTGAACCAAAAAGCCGTACACTCCACAAAAAGTATCAGAACAGAAGCGAAGATCTTGTGAGTAACATTAAAAACATCAGAAACGCAGGTATAAGCCTTTATGGAAGTTTTATTTACGGGCTGGATGGCGACACACTTGAAACCCCTGCGGCAATTCTTGATTTCATAAGCGAAACTATGCTTGATGTCCCCGGCATCAATATTCTTCGTCCCATTCCTGGAACACGAGTTTTCGAACGGCTGAAAGAGGAAAACCGATTACTGTTCGATCCCGGCAACATCATAGCATTCCGATACACATTTGGTCAGGAAATGCTCTACAGACCAAAAAATATTGATCTTGATGCTTTTATCGAGAGTTACTCTGCTCTAACCAAGCAAGTTTTCTCTATAAATAACGCCATTGCAAGAGGCATTTCCGCTCCGAATGCTAAAACAGCTGTTCTGTTATTTAATCTTTTCTATACACATCTTTATAGGCTTTCTCGTCATGATCTTAGTTGCCAACTTGATAAAACTCTGCAAAAAACCATTTTGCCGTGTGATGAATAATTTTTACTATAGATTGTAATATTCTGAAGCATATTACAAGCTATACACATCAATAAGTTAAACCATTTCACAAATGACCACGAAGCAGTTTTTACCTCTTTTAACTTTTAGCCTCTTTACTCTTGGTGCATGCGGACTCGAAAAACCACCTACAAGCATCAAGTTTCCTGAAGTAACGGGAGAAAAATCTGCAGCTCCAGTAGTCTCCAACCCTTCAGCTTCTTCCACGGCACCTCTACAAGTATCTGCTACTACTCCGACTGACCCAAAACTTGCTGCAGGAAAAAGCCTTTATGAAGCAAATTGCGGATCATGTCACGAAGCGGAGATGATGGGTGCCCCAAAACTCGACAATAAGGCCGCGTGGGCGCCACGTATTACTCAGGGAGTAGAAGTGCTGGTCAGCCACGCCGACAAAGGATTCCAAGGTAAAAAAGGATTGATGCCGGCAAAAGGTGGAAATCCAAAGCTGACCACTGTTGAAATTGGTAATGCTGTAGCTTATATAGTGGAAAAAGCGAAATAAGAAACCATATTCCTTTTACCATTTTTTATACGAGTCACTCTAACTTTTTTAGGGAATTTTTAATTTATTATATTAAATTAAGAATGAAGGTCTACGACTTGTTCGTAAATAAGCCGATCATATCTATTGATTTTGCTCTATTAAACAGGAATAAGCTTCTTAGTGTTTATTTGTAGTAACAAAACGCAATACCGATAGCCTGATATTCAAAAAAACATTTAAAGGAGTAAAAACCTATGTCTCGCACTATTTTAATGGGCTTTGGCTCACTTTGTGTTTTGGCGGTCAGTTCTATCAATGCTTTGGCATATGATGCGACTGCAGGTAAAACTGTTTACGAGTCCAGTTGTATAGCCTGCCACCAGACAGGTCTTTCTAATGCTCCGAAATGTGGCGACAAGGCTGTGTGGGCACCTCGTATTGCTCAGGGAATCGATCTCCTTGTCAGTCACGCCGACAAAGGATTTCAGGGTAAGAAAGGATTGATGCCGGCAAAAGGCGGAGAAGCCAAGTTTACTACTACCGACATTGGTAATGCCGTCACTTATATTGTTGAGCAGAGCAAGTAAGAGACCATAGCTCTCGTTTTTCCAGCAACGGCAGCCAGACAAAAAAGTTACTGTTCGTTTTGTGCAGCTATCATATAACGTTTCAAAGAAGATGTGAATACGTTATTTTATATAGTTGCATTGTAAATTTTGCTTGTACACAAAACTCCATACTTATATCTAATAATAACCTCAATAACATCAAAAGGAGTAAAAACCTATGTCTCGTACTATTTTAATGGGCCTTGGCTCACTTTGTGTTTTGGCAGTCAGTTCTATCAATGCTTTGGCATATGATGCGACTGCAGGTAAAGCTGTTTACGAGTCCAGCTGTATAGCCTGCCACCAGACAGGTATTTCTAATGCTCCGAAATGTGGCGACAAGGCTGCGTGGGCACCTCGTATTGCTCAGGGAATTGATGTCCTTGTCAGTCACGCCGACAAAGGATTCCAAGGTAAAAAAGGATTGATGCCGGCAAAAGGCGGAGAAGCCAAGTTTACTACTACCGACATTGGTAATGCCGTCACGTATATGGTTGAGCAGAGCAAGTAAGAGACCATAGCTCTCGTTGTTCCAGCAACGGCAGCTATAGAAGCAAATGGTTACCGTTTTTTTGTGCAGCTATCATATAACTTACTTTTTATATATAATTGCATTGTAACTTTTGCTTCTACAGAAAACACCATACTGATACCTAATAACCTCAATAACATCAAAAGGAGTAACAACCTATGTCTCGTACTATTTTAACTGCCCTCTGTGCGTTTTGCGTTTTTGCTGTAAGTTCTACTGATGTTTCTGCTGCATATAATGCTACTGCAGGTAAAGCTGTTTACGACGCTAATTGTGTAAGCTGCCACAACACAGGAATAATGGGCTCCCCGAAACTTGGTGATAAAGCCGCATGGGCGCCCCGTATTGCTCAGAAAATTGATGTCCTTGTCAGCCACGCCGACAAAGGGTTTCAGGGTAAAAAAGGAATGATGCCAGCAAAAGGAGGTAATGCAAAATTGACCACTGCTGAAGTTGGTAATGCCGTAGCTTATATGGTTGGAAAAAGCAAATAATAAAAACCTATACTTTTAACTTTAACTGGAGCCGGGAAATCACCGGTTCCTTTTTTTTGTATAACCGGCAAACAACTTTTTAAAAAGTATTTTGATATATTGAATTACATAAATATATTTTTAAAAAGTTGTTTACGAATTTACATCTAACAAAGAAAGAACCAATTGTAAACCCTCCCAACAATAAACAACGGAACAACATCAAAAGGAGTAATCTTTATGTCTCGTATTATGTCAGCAGGATTTTGTGCACTTTTTGTTTTGGCTTTCAGCTCTACCAATGCTGTAGCGTATGATGCAGAGGCAGGGAAAGCTGTTTACAACGCCAGTTGTGCGGCTTGCCACAAAACTGGTCTCTCTAACGCTCCAAAAACAGGCGATAAGGCTACATGGGCTCCCCGTATTGCCCAGGGAATGGATGTGCTTGTCACCAATTCCGACAAAGGATTCCAAGGCAAAAAAGGATTGATGCCAGCAAAAGGAGGCAATGCAAAGTTGACAACTGATGAGATTGGAAATGCAGTAGCTTATATTGTAGAGCAGAGCAAGTAAGGTTGTTTGTTTTAGTAATAAAAAAGCGGGAAACTCATCCCGCTTTTTTATTTACTGGTTTACCCTCAATAAAAAGTTGAAAAACTACTGTACTGTCATGCATTAATTGACAGATAAAGATGCAATAGTTTGATTCTTATTTTTTTCTGTTGTGAATCGCTAATTGATCTTTTTTTTTATTAAAGGATTGGGTAACACTGTTGTCATAACAATTACCTTTGCCGCTTCTACTCTGAATCAACCCATAGTTCTGAAGCTTCTTGCTAAAGGATTCACTCGCCTATTGAAAGGCTACGGTCAGAATATATAACCTCTCCGTGAGCTGGTTTCCGGTGCTTCATTGCCATATCTCAGAGCAGGGTTCACTGTTGTTTCAGACATCATTCGCTTGCTAAATGAGTGGCCAAGACTTTCACGATTGTACAAATCCATAAGAACAGTGAGATAGAGCCAGCCGCTGTCAGTCCAAACATACTACGTCAGATCACTTGTCCAGGCGTCATTGATACCATCAGCCGTCAATACCTGATCCAGAAAATTATGAGCAATCGGTTCATTATGGCTTGAGCCTATAGTAACCTTGAATTTTATAGCGCTTTTAGAGCGAAGTCCCATTGAACGCATCAAACGGGCTGTCCTTGATCTGCTACCTTGAAAACTTTGCTATAAAGCCTCCGGCTCCCCGTTCACTTGCTCTGTCATTGCTCATATCTCCTTGTGGTGTAAGATACTGCTTTCCGCACTGTCTGTTAAAATTTAGCAAATCCAGAATTCTGGTTTCAACAGCTTGGAGGCTCTTGAAGATCATTTGGAGGTCTCGTTAAGGATGATGGAACATGATACACAAAGAATTCATTACATCGTCGCCTGGCCATGGATTATGAACTTCTTTTTTGTTTTAGAATTGGAATTAGAACATATTCCCCGTTTGATTTCTCATTTAGTTTTTTTAGAACGGCCATTTTGTTAGTCATTTAAGAAAAAAAGAATTTCGTATATTTTAAAGGGATTAAAAAAAACTGCCAGCATACAGTAACATTTTAATAAAAAAACAACAGAACATGTATAAAAGGACGAAAAGATATATCAGATATTATCTTCAGATATCATTGCTGGGCTTTGTGATGCTTATTGGTGCAACAGAGTTGCTTTTTTCCGCTCCAGTCAGCACTATAAATGCTCCGGCGCCTTTATTTTCATCCGAGACTATTGATGGTAAGACTATAGGGACTGCGAAACTGTCCGGCAAAGCCTATATTGTGAATTTTTTTGCATCGTGGTGTCCTCCTTGCAGAGCCGAAATTCCTGATATGGTTTCCCTTCAGAGCCAATACAGTCGGAAAGGTTTTACTTTTATTGGTGTAGCAGTTAATGAAACTGTTCCTAAAATCAAGTCATTTGTCGCAAAAAACCGGATCAGCTATCCTGTTGTTATGGCGGATGACAAAATAGTAAGTGCTTTCAGTCAGTTTGTGGATGGTGGCCTCCAAAGCATCCCAACCTCATTTGTTGTCAATTCTTCCGGTCGAGTGATTCAGGTTATTGTAGGAGGAAAAAATAAAGCTGAGTTTGAGCAAACTATTATAGTTGCTCTCAAAAAAACGGGGAAAAATAATAAATAACGATTTTTTAACTGTGAGTGATGGCTTTCATGTCCGACTCTCGTTTCATTCTGACATTTTCAGCTTTTCCTATACGTCAGCAGTCTGTGTTGGTTGCTGACATGTTTTTTTATAACGCTTAGACAAACAAAAGAACAATATGACAGTAACGCCAATCAATGCACCCGACTACGTAAAAAATAAAAAAGTGCTTCAGTGGGTACAGGAAACAGCTGAACTGTGCCTGCCGAGTACGGTCTGTTGGTGCGATGGTTCCAAAGAAGAGTACGACCGACTCTGCCAGCAGATGGTAGAGAGTGGTACGTTTATAAAACTTTCCCAGGAAAAACGTCCCGACAGTTATCTTTGCCGTTCAGATCCGAGTGATGTCGCAAGGGTTGAAGACAGAACCTACATATGCAGTATTCGTCGTCAGGATGCTGGCCCGACCAATAACTGGGTTTCCCCCAAAGAGATGAAAGCTACTCTCAACGGGCTTTTCACCGGTTGCATGACGGGTCGAACCATGTATGTCATACCTTTCAGCATGGGGCCACTCGGATCACCTATTGCGCAGATTGGCGTTGAAATATCCGATTCGCCCTATGTTGTCACGAACATGCGCATCATGACACGTATGGGTCGCCAGGTGTTCGAGCTGCTCGGTGAAAACGGGGAATTTGTTCACTGTCTCCACTCTGTTGGTGCTCCGCTTCAACCAGGAGTAAAAGATGTCGCTTGGCCATGTAATGACACAAAATATATTGTTCATTTTCCAGAAGAGCGTTTTATTGTTTCTTTCGGTAGTGGCTATGGAGGTAACGCCCTCCTTGGTAAAAAATGTTTTGCACTTCGTATCGCTTCGTCCATGGCGCGTGATGAAGGGTGGTTGGCCGAACACATGCTTATTCTTGGAGTTGAATCTCCTCAAGGCGAAAAAACCTATATTGGTGGAGCATTTCCAAGTGCCTGTGGTAAAACCAATTTTGCCATGCTCATTCCACCAAAATCTTTTGAAGGGTGGAAAGTTACTACAATTGGTGACGATATTGCATGGATCAAACCCGGTCCAGATGGCCGTCTTTATGCCATCAATCCGGAGTATGGCTTTTTTGGCGTTGCGCCTGGTACATCGGAAAAATCCAATCCGAATGCCATGGCAACACTTGCAAAAAACTGTATTTTTACTAATGTAGCCATGACTCCCGATGGTGATGTCTGGTGGGAAAAAATGACGGATACTCCACCGTCGGAACTTATTGATTGGCAAGGCAAAGCATGGACTCCCGATTGCGGAAGGCTTTCATCGCATCCCAATGCTCGATTTACTTCTCCGGCCAGTCAATGCCCTTCACTTGATGAAAACTGGGAAAACCCTGCAGGTGTTCCCATCAGTGCCTTTATTTTTGGCGGGCGCCGGGGCGATACTGTTCCTTTAGTCTACCAAGCTGCAAACTGGAATTTCGGTGTATACCTTGCAGCAACAATGGGTTCTGAAAAAACCGCTGCGGCTGCCGGTACAGTTGGCGAGGTTCGCCGCGATCCTTACGCAATGATTCCTTTCTGCGGCTACCACATAGGCGACTACTTCAACCATTGGCTTCATATAGGCCGAACGCTGACCGAGTTGCCAAGAATTTTTGGTGTCAACTGGTTTCGTAAAGACGAAAACGGCACATTTCTCTGGCCTGGTTTTGGTGAAAACATGCGTGTGCTAAAATGGATTGTAGATCGTGTTCATGGCAATTCGGGTGCTGTAGAAAGTCCTCTTGGCTGGATGCCGGAGTACCATATGATTGACTGGAGCGGTTTGGAGGATATGACGTTGGAAAAGTTTACAAAGCTGATGTCAGTTGACCGCGAAGCATGGAAGAACGAGCTACTTGCGCATGCTGAGCTTTTTGAAATGATTTACGACAGGCTTCCAAAAGAGTTTCCCCATATCCGTGAACTTATGCTTTCAACACTCTGGCGATCTCCCGAGCACTGGTCATTAGCTCCTGAATAATACTTGAGCGAAATTATTGCTCCGGCAACTATAGGTATTGATAAAAAGACACTATGGCCTTTATTCCTCAAGCGTTTTAAGAGCTACAGATAAACACTTTTAATTGCCGGAGCGATAAGCCTTATTAAAAAATCAGGAAGGTGAAAATTGGACTTGCTCCATTTTAAGATCCAGAGTGGAAGAGTAACTGAACGAGAGTCGCAGTCGGTATAGCAAAGAGTTCAAGGTTGATGCCGTTGAACTCCTGCTGCGCAGTAATACCATAATAAAAGCCAGGCCAGCCAGCTTAGAAATCAGTGCTGACTGGCTTGACTGCTGGAAAAAAGAATATTCGGCAACCAAAGAAGCAGCTTTCCCTGGAAAAGGGCATCTGAAAACTTGCCATCGAATTACAGTTTGCTTGCAAAAACAGGGATTTCAGTGGAGCAGATCAAGGACTGCCCGTTTGATGCGTTCTATGGAACTTCGCTCTAAAGTTGCTAAAAAATTCAAGGTGACTACAAATTCAAACCAGAAGGAGCCGATTGCTCAAAAGATTCTGGATCAGGTATTGACGGCTGATAGTATCAACGATGCATGGACAAATGCTCTGACGTAATATGTTTGGACTGGCAGCGGCTGGCTTTATCTGTCTGTCATTATGGATCTGTTCAATCGTGAGAGGAAGCTCTTTTACGATCAAAACAGGACAAAAAACTGATTTCAGGACATCACAGCTGAATTTTTATGATCTATGCTGATAGCGTCAATTCAAGTGATAGTGCAAAATGCTCTTTGTAGAGTTGCCCTAAAGAAAAGCTCACATAATATTTTATTTGCTGGTTATTCGAGGAACCCTTAGTAATTACACGTTATCTTTATGTTAATCTTTATCAAAAAAAAAATTATATTTACTTTCTTAATTTTAATCTGCTTCAGCCACCTTAGCTCAGTTGGTAGAGCAACTGTTTCGTAAATAGTAGGTCGTGGGTTCAAGTCCCTCAGGTGGCTCTTATATGGGGCAACCAGTAAAATTGGGGCTAACATAATGTTCAATTGCCGATGAAAGAAGGTAAGTAATTCCCAAATACTAAGTATTTAAGTTCCCTAAAATTAAAATCCTATCCACACTGTCACTATGCAAGAAGGTAAAATTTCCCAGATCATCGGTCCTGTTGTTGACGTTGATTTTCCAGAAGGACGTCTCCCGTCAATTCTGGATGCATTGACTATTACAAGGCCTGACGGAACAAAGTTAGTTCTTGAAACTCAGCAGCATCTCGGTGAGGAACGGGTACGTACCGTATCAATGGAGAGTACCGATGGCTTGATAAGAGGACTTAGTGTCACCAATACAGGAAAACCTATTCAGGTACCGGTTGGTCCTGAAGTGCTCAGTAGAATGCTGAATGTTGTGGGAGAGCCGATTGATGGACGAGGACCTGTCAACACAAAAAAAACCTATTCAATCCATCGATTAGCGCCAAAGTTTGACGAAATTTCAACGAAAGCTGAGATGTTTGAAACCGGCATCAAGGTTATTGATCTTCTTGAACCTTACTCCCGTGGAGGTAAAACCGGTCTTTTCGGTGGTGCTGGTGTAGGCAAAACCGTTCTGATCATGGAATTGATCAACAATATTGCTAAACAGCAGTCTGGTTTCAGCGTTTTTGCCGGCGTCGGCGAACGTACCCGCGAAGGAAACGACTTGTGGCACGAGATGATGGAATCCGGGGTTATTGATAAAACAGCATTGGTGTTTGGCCAGATGAACGAGCCTCCCGGTGCCCGTGCACGAGTTGCTCTGACTGGCCTTAGCATCGCAGAATATTTCCGTGATGAGGAGAACCGTGATGTGCTTCTCTTTATTGATAATATTTTCCGCTTTACTCAGGCGGGTTCCGAGGTGTCAGCACTTCTTGGACGTATGCCAAGCGCTGTTGGTTACCAGCCAACTCTTGCTACTGAGATGGGAGAGCTTCAGGACAGAATCGTTTCAACCAAGAAAGGTTCAGTTACTTCTGTACAAGCAATCTATGTACCTGCAGATGATCTTACCGACCCGGCTCCTGCTACTGCATTTGCCCACCTTGATGCGACGACTGTGCTTTCGCGCTCAATTGCTGAGTTAGGAATTTATCCAGCAGTGGATCCTCTTGATTCAACTTCGCGCATTCTCGATCCGAACATTGTCGGTGATGACCACTATAACACCGCCCAGGCTGTGAAGCAGCTCTTACAGCGTTATAAGGATCTTCAGGATATCATCGCCATTCTCGGTATGGACGAACTCAGCGACGAGGATAAGCTTGTTGTTTCCAGAGCAAGAAAGGTACAACGCTTTCTTTCTCAGCCTTTTTTTGTTGCCGAAGCTTTTACTGGTCTTGCTGGTAAATATGTCAAGCTTGAGGATACGATCAAAGGCTTCAAGGAAATCATTGCAGGACGTCATGACGACCTGCCGGAAAGCGCATTTTACCTTGTCGGAACCATTGAGGAAGCCATTGAAAAAGCAAAAACGATCTAAACGCTCATACTCATCATGGCAAATTCCGATAAAAATTTCCAAATAGAGATTGTAACTCCTCAGAAACTTTACTTTTCTGGGGAGGTTGAGAGTGTAACGGTACCAGGAGATAGTGGGCTTTTCCAGGTGCTGAGAGACCACGCTGCATTGCTTGCATCGCTAAGAAACGGCAAAGTCAAACTTGAAATGGCTGACAAGAGTGAAAAAATATTTATGATTGACGGCGGTTTTTTTGAAGTCAGCAACAACAAGGCTATTCTGCTAACTGAAAATATTTCCTGATCTCAGGCTAATCCATAAAAACATCAGCATTTTTATAAGTGCTGATGTTTTTGGGTTTTATGAAAACCCTTATCCCAAAAGCCCTGCGCAAGGGAGATATTATCGGCCTCATCTCCCCTTCATCACACTGCGCTTATCCTGAAAAAGTCGGGCAAGCCATCAATTATCTCGAAAAAAATGGCTACAGGGTCAAGCCCTCTTCTCATCTCAACTGTATTTATAACGATCCGGCCATTGCGGACAGCGCAAAACTGCACGATATCCACGAGATGTTCAGCGACCCGACTGTTCAAGCCATATTCTGTTTGCGCGGAGGTGCTGGAGCCACCCGACTTCTTAAAAAGCTTGATTACAATCTTATCGCAGCCAATCCAAAAATCCTTGCAGGCTATTCGGACATTACCGCACTTTCTCTAGCTTTATTCACAAAAACAGGTCTGATCAGTTTTTCTGGTCCTATGGTTGCCACAGAGCTCTATGCTCCAACCTCCTATACCGAAGAGCAGTTCTGGGGAATGCTTACCTCAAAAACTTTTGCGCTTTCAATGAAAAATCATAGAAACCATGAGATTTCCGTTATCAGGGAAGGAACTGCTGAAGGCCAGCTGATCGGTGGAAACCTGTCTGTACTCTCGTCAATGATAGGTACCCCCTATTTACCACCATTCAACGAAACCCTTCTTTTTCTCGAAGACATCAACGAACCAATATACCGTATTGACCGGATGCTCTCGCATCTTTCCAATGCCAGCTTACTCTCCCGCTGTAGTGCTATGCTGTTTGGCCAGTTTTACATTGAACAGCCAGAAAAAGGCGAGAATGAACGTCTGAGAAAGGTTATTGAATATTACACTACACTAAACAAAAACGAAACGGTACTTTCAGGGTTATCTTATGGCCATATCAAGAATATAATGACTATACCCATCGGAGCTCGATTCAAGGTCAGTGCTTCCTGTTCAGGAGCTTTTTCAATCGGAGCTCTCAATCCGGTTGTCGAAGAATAACTGGATCAAGAATACTTATAGCGTCATGCAATGTGTTTATTTGTGAATCTTATTGTGCTTTTCTATTTTAATTTTCTTGCTCGATAAAGTGTTAAGAGCTCAACAACAAGTCATTCGGTAATCTTTTCCAAAAATGAACTTGATTTTGCCGACATCTTCTTCAAGGATTTTAGTGTTTCTTTGATGATTTATATTTGTATCAGTTTCATGTCTGACTTTTTGATTAAAGAACCAATTCTTGTGGCGCGTTTAATAACAGTAGTTTGACCGACTATTTTTCCTCTTGAGAGCTGTTTTTCAGATCTGACAGAGGCAAATGAAAAAATATTGTCAAGCTCAAATTATTTGCGAATAAGCCGTCAGCCTTTAATACATGTAATACCTATAGTTTCAGCGACAGTAAACCAGTGCTTGTTATCAACGTACTTACCCAAATAAAGAATTCTATAAGCAGAGTTTCGGGAAATTAGACACTTAGAGATTAATGTTTAAAATCAGCCTTGAGGAATTCGAAGGGCCTCTTGATTTATTATTGTTTTTTCTCAAACGCGATGAACTTGATATTTACAATATTCCGATTTCGAGAATTACCACTGAGTTTATAAGCTATATTGGAGATGTGAAAAGCCTCAATTTTGAAATGGCTGCCGAGTTTATCTATATGGCTGCAATGCTGATGAGTATCAAGGCAAAAATGCTTCTGCCACATCCAACAGAAGATGTGATAGAAACAGACGAGTTTGACCCAAGGACTGAACTTGTTCAGAGGTTGCTTGAATACCAAATGATCAAAGAGGCTACTGCAGCCCTGGACCAGCTAGCTGGAACCCGGGAAAATCTTTTTTCACGGGGCTTGTTAGAGAACTTTGAGCCTGAAGTTGTTGATGACTTTGATGAGCCGCTGCATCGGCCGACGCTCTACAATCTCATGCTTGCCTATAAATCGGTGATGGACAACCGTCCTCGTTCCATGACACGCAATGTCATGGATGCTCCGGTAACAGTTGAGGAACAGATTGTCTTGATTCTGAGTAAACTTGATGCGCAAAAGCAACTTATGTTCAGCTCAGTACTTGAAGGTATCACTGAACGCATTATTCTTGTTGTTACATTTCTTGCTGTTTTGGAAATGTGTAAAGACGGAAGAATTGTCGTGTTGGTGAAGGATGATTATGATGAATTATGGATCGCCAAGAGAGCCGGATTGTAAAATCCGGTGACAACTTTTTAATACTTGTTCTATGCCGGAAATTATCCCATTCAGGGGCATTCTTTATAATTCCGAACTTTTGAAGAGTGCCGACGCGCTGATTTGTCCGCCTTATGACGTTATATCTACCGAGCTTCAGCACCAGCTTTATGCTGACTCTCCTTATAATGCCATACGCCTTGAACTACCTATAGAGGTTGATCCTTATACAGCAGCGGCTTCGCTTCTCCAGCTGTGGCTGCAGGAAAAAAAACTTGTGAAGGATTCGAACGCGGCGATCTATCCTTACTTTCAAACCTTCAATGATTCTGATGGAAAGAGCCATACTCGATGCGGTTTTTTTGCGGCCATGCGCTTGCATGAGTTTACGGAAAAAAAAATATTGCCGCATGAAAAAACCCTTTCAGGCCCTAAAACCGACAGATTAAACCTTTTTAGAACAACAAAGGCCAATATCAGTCCTATTTTTGGGCTTTACGCCGACGAAGAGAAAATTACCGATACCTTGCTGAGGTCATTCACTGACGTCAATGAGCCAGTTATTGATGCCCTTTTTCATGGAGTAAGAAACCGAATGTGGCGTATCACCGATACTGAGCTTATCGCTACTCTTCAGGAATCGCTTTTACAGCGCACCCTCTATATCGCTGACGGCCATCACCGCTACGAAACCGGTGTGAACTATCGCAATGAGTGTGCTGCGGCAAACTCTTCCCATACCGGTGATGAACCTTATAATTTTATTTTGACCTATTGTGCCAATATTTATGATGAAGGATTGATAATTTTTCCGATTCATCGGCTTGTGCACAGTTTGGACAGATTTGATAGTATGGAATTAAAAAGTCAACTTGAGAAGTTTTTTACTGTTACCGAACTACACGACAGAAAAGCTCTTAATGCATTTCTTGATAATCAACATTCAAGTTACGCGTACGGTGTGGTTACCTCCAGCATGGTTTTAGGTATATGTCTCAATACAGATGTATTGTCCCTGGTTGACCCTATGAGGTCGGCAGCGATGCAAAAACTTGGTCTGGTTCTTTTGCATGATCTCGTTTTAGGTAGAATACTTGGAATATCCCAGGACGCAATGGCAAAACAAAGCAATCTGATTTATGTAAAAGATGATCAGGAGGTATTCGAAGCAGTAGCATCGGGAAAGGTACAGGTCGGATTTTTAGTAAAGCCCACAACAGTTGAGCAGGTAGTGGCTGTATCAGATATGGGAGAGGTTATGCCTCAGAAATCGACCTTTTTCTATCCGAAACTCATGACGGGGCTTCTGTTTAATATGCTTTACTGATTCGGTCATGGTTGAAGAATTTCTCTCTTTTTCCGCCGAAGAAACCCGGCAATATGCCCGACGGTTTGCTTCTGGTTTACAGACCGGAGATATTATTTCGCTGTGTGGTGAGCTTGGTTCGGGTAAAACAGAGTTCATGAGGGGCATCACAGGCTTTTTTAATTGCGATGAACAGCTTTCAAGTCCAACGTTTACATTGTTTAATATTTACCAGGGTTCACTAAGAAACAAATCTGTTACACTGCATCATTTTGACCTTTACAGAATTCAATCACTACACGAACTTGAGATGATCGGGTTCGAAGAATATCTTTCGACCGGTTTTCTTTCTGTTGTAGAGTGGGCAAACCTGTTTCCTGAATATGGTTCTTTTTATACAGCTAAAGTTTTTCTTGCACATGCAGGGAATGAGAGCCGAACCATTATTATAGAACGGAAACATTGATGAGCATGTTAGCTATAGAGTGTACCCATGCATCCTTGAGTGTCGCGGTTATGATTGAAGGGAGGGAGGTGGTCGAGATAGTAAATGAAGAGTGGATGAAAGCTGCTGAAACGCTTCTGCCGCTTATCGAACAGGCTATGGCGAAAAGTGAGATCTGTTTGCAAAAGCTTGACAGCATTGCCATTTCATCAGGCCCGGGTTCTTTTACTGCCTTGCGCATCGGTATGTCTGTTGCCAAAGGGATGGCTTATGGGCTCGGAATACCCCTGATTCCTGTACCAACCATGCCGGCAATGGCTGCATCGTTGCCAATCGATGCAGGTATGGTCATAGCGGTAATTCCCGCCCAGAAAGGGGCATATTATTATGCGGCATATACTCAGGATGAACTTTTTTCAGGTACATATCATAACGAAGTATATAGAGGGGCAGCTAATGATATTGTAATGGCGGCAACGTCTGCGCCTGAACAAAGCGGTAGAGTGGTTGTGGTTGGGCGCGGGCTTGAAGAACTGCGATTTTTGCTCTCGGCCACTTGCGCCCATTACGCCAATGCGGATTTTTTTACTGCAAAAAGTCTTTTTCCATCAGCAGAAAGGATGTATAGCAGGACGGATATGAGGTTGCTTGACAGGCTTGTACCTGATTACTGGCAAACGTTTGTTCCCAAAGTTGGCAGGACGTAAATTGCTGCTGACAATTTCGGCGCTTTGCGTAACTCAGTGGGATGATGGGATAACGTCGTAGACGGCAGTATTTCCATCTCACCTAAAGACAGGCAAAAACTTACCGACCGCCATTACCAGCAACTCTTAGGATTTTCGGCCATATGGAAGGGAGACGATGGCAACCTCTCAGTTTCTGGGCAGCATCCCATTCGCGCTTTGCACTTATGGTTGCAGGCTTTGTTTTGTTGAGTTCGTCGATAAGGAGATCTGTTTGCTCGACTCTTTTATACAACATCATCCCCTTCGGAATTGATACCGAAATGAGCGTTAATGCACCCTTAAGCCTGTTTTTCAATGATTCTGATCTCTTCAGAGGTAAGGTCATAGAGCTGGTAAACAAGCTGGTCAATCTGCTGCTCAATATGAGATGTATTTGCTTTCATGTCATTTTTTTTCACATCTAATACATTAGTTACCAAGCGCGTTATTTCAACAAAAATTGATTGAGTGGAATTAATAACAGGAACAATCGGAAGAACCTCAACAAATATTTTGAAAAACCTGTTACCGTGATCGCCCAAATCAGTAGCAATTAATGGGAAATACCATTTAATAACACCCGAATTAAGAACACCCAACAAAAATCTGTTATAATCCTCCCCAATTATCATATAGACAGTATTATTAAAATAATATCCTTTTGGTAGTATTGTAAAAGATGGCTCTGTTGATATATCTGTCCACACTAACTTCTCTTTCTCGAATTCAGGGTAATAATCACAGGCACGAAGATTCCACCAATTTTCTCCCTGATCATCTCTCTTTTTCGCTTTTTCTTCAAATTGTAACAGATGCCTATAAATTGCTTGATATTGTTTTGGGATATCAATATCGAATCCGCTTGCAATCAACCACAATCCAGCCCATTCGGAAGTATATCGCTTGATATCCCGTCCACGCCAAATCGGTTTGATGATCTTGTCACTCTTGGGATCTTCTGCAATCAGCCTGTTCCGGGTTTCCGTATCAATAATAAACGCTTCGTTCAAACCTGTTAATACACCACGATAGATACTGACATCCCAATCCTTGAGCGGTTTTCCGATGCGTTCAATTTTCTCTTTCAGGTTGAGTTCTGCCTGATTACCAATGAACCAGGCGTCTTTGCCTATGCTGGAAAGCGTTATGCCATGATTCTGCATATATTCATCTATGGCAAACTTATCCCCGTTATTACTGTGAAGCGTTGCTGCACGCAGGTTTCTCCGGTTCTTCTCTTTGCCGACAAGCAAGATATTTGTATCAACCGTTGCAGCATCAAAAACACCCGGCCCTAAGTCAATGAGCACAAGAGGGTTATTGCTTGACAGATATTTGCGCAGTTTTTCCCCATACCCTGCACGCATCCATTTGTTCGAGGTTATGAATGCAAGCACTCCATTGTTTCGGAGCAGGTTTATCCCTTTTTCATAAAAAAGGCAGTAGACATCCCCATTAGCATCATAGGTGCTGTACTGCTGATCCTTATAAGCCTTCTGGAGAGGATTGCCTTTTAATTTCTGTAATTGTATGTAGGGTGGGTTGCCAATAACCACGTCAAAACCATCGGTCAACGTAAACATCCATTCTGTATCAAAAAACGGGCTGGTTTTATTCTGGTCGTAAGGATCAAATGCTGCAATCTGGTCGGCAAAGTCTTTCAAAAATCCATCTTCAACCAGAATTCGGGAAATGTTTCCACGAATCTCCTTGTCTTTTTTCTGGCATGCAAGTTTTTCTCGCCGTGTTCCTGCACTGAAATATTTGTGGCGCAACGATTTCAACTCTTCTTCAAGAACAATGATTGCATTGTTGCGCAATACCGGCTTATCTAACCCGATCAAGGTATTGGCTGTTACAAACCGTGTTTCAAGATTCGGCAAAGGACGGATTCCGAAATTATTGTCCCGATTTCCGGACGATTGCTGCTCAATAATGAGCGATATAAAGAAGCGAAGTTTGCTGATTTGCGCGGCTACTGGCTGAAGATCAACGCCATAAATGCAATGTTCAATCAGATAAAGCTTTCGGCCATAGTCACCGGCATTGTTCTTGAACACATCGCTGATTTCTTTCAGCCGCATATCCCTTGCCGCTTTGTCGCCAATCAGGAATGCCTGTTCAGTTTCCGCAATTGCTTGCTGCCGTTGCCGTTCCTTCCACAATACATTATCTGGATCAAGCTTGTGCAGCACATACACAAGCTTCTGCAAAATACCCATTGGAAATGCACCCGATCCACAGGCAGGGTCAAGTACTTTGCACTCATCAATGGCTTCAATTAGAGCTTTGCGTTCGCTATCAGTAAACGCATGCTCTTGTTCGGTGTAGGAAAAAAGAATATTCAGCCCGACCTCAGCATCCTCTTCTTTCATCCCACCAACGGAAACCAGCTTCTGTTTGAGACAGGCTTTCAGTGATTCATCGACCATGTAGTCGACGATTTCGCGCGGGGTATAAAATGAACCGGTCTGTTTGCGGGCAGTGGACTCTGTTTCAGGATTATAGCTTGCTAACAGATTTTCAAACACTTCGCCCAGAAGTTCCGGGTCGAGCGCAACTTCCTCTTCTACCGGTGTACTTTCTGATACAGTGAATTTATAGCTGTTGAGAATATCAATCAGCCCTCGAACCTTATACGATTTGTTTTTTGTACCATAGATCGCGTTGAGGTTGACAGCCGTTTCATCTGCAAAAAAAAGATAATCGGGCACATGAGCCTGTTTTTTGGTATTTCTTGAAAAACCGTCCTGATATTCAACTTTTCCGGAATCATTTTGTTTGTCAAGGCAGTCAAACAGACCGCCATTCAAAAAAGGGACATCATGAAAAAGCTGGAGTGCCTCATCACGGTCGATCAACCATAGGTTGTGATACCGAAAGAGGTTTTTAACGCCATATTCCGTTCTGTTTTCCGGAAACGCTTCATCAGCAGCAAACTTTCTTTCACCAATTTTCTGGTTCAAGGTTCCAAAAAAAAGGTTCTGCAGCACTGCCTTGTAATAATTTGCGGAGTCACCCTGCATGAACTCCTTGACCATCCTCTTACAACTCTTGCTGTGAAAAAGAGCATCAGGCACCAGACTTTTTTCCTTGATGAACCAGACAAAAACCACTCTTGTTATCAGCCGGATGAGGGATGTCGAATTCCTCGCTTCACGATCTTTTACCACATCGTCAGGGAAGGATACCTTCTCCTTTGCCCAGAAATACCAGTTTGAAAGCTCCTTGTAAAAGCGCTTGTTCAGCTCTTTGGTGTCGAGTGTTTTTTTCCACGCTTCATGCAGCTTAACAAAGCTGGTGAACTTGTGTACTCGCTGAAGTTCCTGAAGGGCAAGATCAAACAGAATTTCAATATGCGCCCTGTGAGGCTTCAAAATATTGATGTCCTTGATCAGGGTTACTTTTTCAAGCACATCTTTCTGTTCATCTTTTTTGTGCAGGCGCCGGTTGATAACTGCAAGAGAGAGATTGTTGCCAAGCTTGAAAAGCACCATCACCGGCATGGTAAAAACCTTGTTGATCTCTCTGGTGATCTGGCTGAGGGCTGTTCTGGTGTACTGCTTATCATTGAGTTCAATGCAGAAGAAGAGGTAGGCCTCCATAATGGTACGGTCAACCTGACTGGTATCGAAAAGGGAGTTCTGACCTGTTATTTCATCCTTGGTCAACTGAAAAAGCAGGTCAATCTGCTGCCACTCTTTTGTCAGCGCTTTTTTTTCATTGAAACTGCTACCGGAATTGAGGTAATACTCTTTAAAACAGGCAAAGGTTTTTTCCGGCAGCGGTTGTTGACGGTCGGTATTATAGCCAAGCTCCTGAAAGAGCTTTAACGCATTATCAGTCAGAGAACCATTTTCGAATGCTTCAATGGCCTGTTTAATGGTCTGTTTAATGCGCTGCCTGGTATCGATATCGCTCTTTGCCATAATGTTATTGTATAATAAGCCAGGTAATGAGTTCAAAGTGGCTGAGTTCCTCAATCTGTTTATGCCGAGGCGGAATAATGGCTCCACGGTCGGTAGTCAGCTTTTGTGCCGTGCGTTTTTTGAAGACCCTGAGAATTTCTTCCACAGCTTTTGTAAGGAGCTGGGTGTAGTGCTCCATCTGCTGGCCATTGGCGGTCTCCGTATTGAAAAGGCTGCAAAGCTGTTCGTATGGAATAGTCTCCCCTTGACAGAGTAGCCGGAATATTTCAAGTATCTGCTTGGCATTGATATAGTTATAGCGTACCGTTCCATCTTTGCGAATGTAGACAAGAAAGTAGGGATTGAGCGGATTGACCTGCTCGTTGCCGTCGCTCTCTCCTTTCTGGCGGAGGCAAAAGATGGTGCCGGGTTTAATGATCTCCTTTTCGCTTTGAGAGAACTGTTTTTTAGTGGAAGCGTCAGCATGTTCACCCGCAGGTGCGGGTACAACGGCATAGAGTCCGAGAGGAGCCTGCATCAGTCTGGTTCTGTTGTTTTCAAGGTAGTTGAGCAGTTCAATCCGGAAATCGTCGAGTGTGAAATCGGTCAGGGAGAGACTTTCGTCCATCTCTTCCAGATCAAGCACTTCGTCCTGAAGTTTTTTGAGTTGCTGGTTGCGGTATTTCAGGTCATCGGCAATCAGTTCTTCTATCTGTTCCGTATTGAGGATATTGTCTTCACCGGTTGCTGTTACATCAACAAGCGCCATACGGGCTTCTACGCGTTCCTTAAGGTTGATATAGTTATCAAGATCCTTTGTTGGCCAGAAATTGACCAGCTGAATAGTTTCATTCTTGCTTCCAAGCCGGTCAATACGGCCAAAACGCTGAATGATCCTCACAGGGTTCCAGTGGATATCGTAGTTGATGAGGTAGTCACAATCCTGCAGGTTCTGGCCTTCACTGATACAGTCGGTTGCTATGAGCAGCTCTATCTGCTGATTGTCAGTAAACAGTGCATTATTATACCTGAATCGTTGTTTTGCAACTGGTGAAAAGTTGAGAAGAATGGCATTGTAATCATTTTTGCCGTACGTCGTCTGGGTGTACGATCCACAAACCAGACCACAGTGCTGGTTAAACGTCTTTGTGTACCATTCAATGATGTTTTCATAAAGGTATTTTGCTGTGTCGGCAAAGGCCGTAAACACAAGAACTTTTTTGTTTGGCTGTGCCGTTTTTGCCGAAATAAGAGCTTTCAGTTGATGAAGTTTTGCATCCCTGTCGGGCGTTACGGATTTGGCACTGTCCCATAAACCAACAAGGGCATCTTTATCTTTTTTAAGATCGGCAAGCCAATCCTGCAGTTTGAGATCGGCAAGATCAAAGCGGAGCTTTTTACCAACCTGCCATTGATCAAGCTCTTCTCCATTCTCTTCGAGTTCATCTTCTCCTGGCTCAAACAGGAATAACTCTTCTTCCTGTGAAGAAGTTCTGTAAGTCAGGAACTCCTTGATTTTGGTTTCAAGCGCCTCGATTTTCCGAATAGTCCTGTCCATCGAGATTTCAAATGATTCAATCGAACTTTCCAGTCGTTTCAGAAAGTTGATTTTCATCATCCCGATAAGAAAGTTTTCACGATCCGCCTGCGTGAAATTCAGTACCTGCTTTCCGGCCAGGGCCTTGTATTTTTCCTGTTTTTCCTCTTTGATGTATGCTGAAGGGTTGAAAACCGAGAGTTTGTAATCGAGAATTTGCTTGTTCAGGCGATCATATGAGGGAAAACGGTTCATCAAGTCAATATCAGGATAAACCGACTGCGGTTTCTGGCGTTCGGGAAATTTTCCGAACGATTCAATCTTGTAAAAGCTTTTGATATGCTTTCGTGATCGGGCAATGGTCAATTCATCAAGCAATTTGAAAAACGATGAATCAAGTTTTTCAAGCAGCTGCTTCATGTTCCGGTCAGGGTTCTTTTTGGTATCAGCCCAGTTTGTAAAGTTTGTTTGTGCGGTTTTCAGGGTAAAAGAGATGTCCTTGATCTGGCAGCATTCAAAAAGGGCAGCCTCATTATCCTCAGTGATGTATGATATCTGGTTCCGCAAATCTCTGAGAGAGTTGTTCACGGGTGTTGCCGACAACATGAGCACCTTTGTCTTTACTCCTGACCGGATAATTTTTTCCATCAACCATTTTGCCCGGTTCAGTTGTGAAGTTCCGTCTTTTCTGGTTTTTTCGAGTGGGTTTCCCCTGAAATTGTGCGACTCATCAATAACAATAAGATCGTAAGCTCCCCAGTTGAAATGACCCAGATCAATTCCATTGGCATCTGAACGGCCGCTCTCTCTTCCAAGATCGGTATGGTACAGTATTGTATAACTGAACCGGTCTTTTTGAAAAGGGTTCAGCGCATGGTTCTGGCTGGCCTGATAAACTGTCCAGTTACCGGAAAGTTTTTTGGGGCAGAGTACCAGTACGTTGGCATTGAGCAGCTCAAAGTATTTGATGACTGCAAGGGCTTCGTAAGTTTTACCAAGCCCAACACTGTCGGCAATGATGCATCCGTTGTGTTTCAGGATTTTATTGATGGCACCTTTTACTCCGTCTTTCTGAAATGCATAGAGCTGGTTCCATATTTCACTGTCAAAAAAACCGGTGCGCTCATTGAGCAATCCACCTTGCTGCTGCTCATTGAGATAGTTCTCAAACAGGTGAAACAGTGTTTTGAAATAGATGAATTCAGGGCTGTTCTCAATATAAAGCTGTTCAAGGTAGCCGAGTACCTGACTTTTGACATCTTCAACAATACCTGTTTGATCATTCCACAGATTATCAAACCATGCTTTGAGCTCTGCACGATCACGGTCGCTGTCAATAACCATGTTGAGTTCGATATTCCGGTTACCGCCAAACCCAAGACCATTGACCGTAAAATTTGAACTTCCTGCTATGGCTTTTTCAACTCCGCTGGATTGAAGGATATGATACATTTTGCCATGCAGGAAGTTCGGCTTTACCATGGATCGAATTTCAACTTTATCGTTTATCCATTCAGCACATTCCCTGGCAACGGTTTTCTGGATAAGGCGGCTGCTGATAGGGATAACAAGCTGGTCGTCCTCAATCTTGAAGTCACGGGTATTGACTTTTTCCGGATCAAGCGACTTGATAAATGTTGGTTCGCCAAAAAGGAAACGAAGATTATCGATACTGCTTAATTCATCCTTCAGGTTGTGGAATGCATAGATTGTGAAGTAGGCTGAGACAATTGACAAGCTTGAAACATTGGTGATATTTTTTTTAAGGAATTCTCCTACGGTTCCATGAGAATGGTTATCGCGTATTGAGGAATAGCTCATGAACAATGTTTCCTTTAAGTTCAAGTCAGCTGATTATTAACAATTCGGACAAGAGAGAGTGAACAGTTTAACGGTACTGTGTACATAACCTAATAAAAAATATGCGGCTATACATCAGGTAGCTTTCATGTGGAAATTTTCTATGTTTAATAAAGTTTACATGATGAGAGGCGATAATCGCTCGCTTCGATTCTTTTAACTATATTTTGGTTCTAAACTTAACCTTAAAAATAAAGAATTCATATACACATGGCCATGACTGTCGAGATTAAAAACGGGAAACTCTGTATCGAGATCGACCTGGAAACACCTACTCCCTCTTCATCAGGAAAAACGCTTGTTGTTGCAAGCACGCACGGAAACACCGTGACCAATGTCATGATTGAAGGCAAGCCGGTGACAATCGGGCTCAATGCCTATATCAAGAAATAATGGCTGCTTGCTGCCGATGCTGTGTGATGCATAATATATGCAACTGAAGCTGGTATACGTAAGTGTGGATGAAGAATAAGCGCTCTTCCGGAAGGGTGAAAATATTTACTCTTCAAAGAAAGTATTCCTTATCTTTCTCTCTTTATACCTGAGTTTTCAGAGTAGAGACAGGGCTACAAAAAAGAACTTATTCTGAAATTTGTACCGTTTTTGCAAACCAGGCTCAAACTGTAAAGGCTTTTTTCTTTAAATTGTTTTAAAAGAAGCAAATACCGATTTTTACACTGAAATCATGAAAGAAAAACTGATTTTTGATTTATCGCGTAAAGGACGTAAAGGATACGCTCTTGCCGGAAACGATATTCCGGAATGCTCTGTGGAAAACATTCTGCCGTCAAAATTTCTGCGGTCAACACCCGCTGAGCTTCCCGAAGTGTCTGAGAGCGAGGTTGTGCGGCATTTTGTGCGACTCTCTACCATGAATTACCATGTTGACAAGAACATGTACCCTCTTGGCAGCTGCACCATGAAGTATAATCCAAAAATCAATGATTATACCAGTAACCTTCAAGGTTTCAGCGCACTTCATCCGCTGCAGCCAGCCAAAACAACGCAGGGTGCGTTGCAGCTTATGTATGAACTGGCTGAGATGCTGCGTGAAATTGCGGGCATGGCTGCTGTAACGTTGCAACCCGCAGCAGGTGCACACGGAGAGCTTACCGGTATTTTGCTCATTAAACAGTACCATGAGTCGCAGGGTTCAAAGCGGCACAAGCTGCTGGTTGTTGACTCGGCACACGGCACAAACCCGGCTTCAGCCGCTCTTGCGGGATATCAGATTATTTCTGTCAAAAGCAATGCAGAAGGGCGCACCGACCTGGAGGACCTTGCCCTGAAGCTTGACAGTGATGTTGCCGCACTGATGCTGACCAATCCGAATACTATAGGACTATTTGAAAAAGATATAACGCGCATAGCACGAATGGTGCATGAAAACGGAAGCCTTCTCTATATGGATGGCGCCAACATGAATGCACTGCTCGGCATCACCCGTCCTGGAGATATGGGATTTGATGTGGTTCATTACAACCTTCATAAAACGTTTGCTGCTCCGCACGGCGGCGGCGGTCCCGGAAGCGGTCCTGTTGGCGTGAGTGCACTGCTTGAACCATTCCTGCCTGTTCCGGTCATTACAAAAAATGAAACTTCGGAAGGAACAACCTACTCGCTTTGTTATGACCGACCGGAGAGTATTGGAAGAATGATGAATTTTTACGGGAATTTCGCTGTTTTGGTCAGAGCATATACGTATATCCGGATGCTGGGTCCTGATGGAGCACGCCGGGTGTCAGAAAATGCCATTATCAATGCCAATTACCTGCTGAGCCTGTTGCTTGAACGGTTTGACCTTCCCTATCCAAAGAGCGTCCTGCATGAGTTCTGCCTTTCGGGAGACCGGCAGAAAAAGGCGCACGGAGTCAGAACGCTCGATATTGCCAAGAGACTTCTTGATTACGGATTTCATGCACCAACAATTTACTTCCCTCTCATTGTCAGTGAAGCTCTGATGATTGAGCCAACAGAAACTGAATCAAAAGAGACTCTTGATACTTTCGCTGAAGCATTGCTCAGCATTGCAAGTGAAGCTGAAACTAATCCGGAACTGGTGCTGTCAGCACCGGTAACTACAACAGTGAAACGACTTGATGAGGCTATGGCTTCAAGGCAGTTGAACATCTGTTGTGCAGCTATAACCGAGTAAGATAACAATTAACTGATCTCTTCGTCTAACGTAGTATTAAATGCAACAACGAATCATGTCATTATACCATAAAATTCCGCCGGGATATGCCGTTACTTCGATCGAAAGTTCTTGTATTAAATAGCAGTTATGAACCATTACGTATTTGTAACGTTCAAAAAGCTGTTTCTCTTCTTTTTTGCGGTAAAGCTGTACAGGTGGCGCATAAGCCTGAACGGGTAATCCGCACAGTTTCCAGCAGCATTCCTATGCCGAGTGTTGTAAGGCTGACGGTGTTTGTGAGGGTTCCATACAAAAAGCTTATACTGAACCGGAACAACATTCTTCTCAGAGATGGTTACCAATGTCAATACTGCGGTACAACCGACCCTCCCTTGACCATTGATCACATAGTACCTATTTCAAAAGGTGGTGCCTATTCATGGGAAAACCTTATTACGGCATGCCGCCGTTGCAATGTAAAAAAAGGCAACAAAACCCTGCATGAAGCTTTTATGCAGCCTTTGAAACAGCCATTCCAGCCTAACAATCTTATGTTTATGCAGAAGGTAACTGCAACAGTTTGCGATGACTGGAAACCATACCTTTATATGAGTTGATTGTATTTTGCTCAGCTTGACCAAACCATTTCCCTGTACTTTTCCCGCTGATGAAAACCTGTAATTCTGCACGGCTCCTTCCTCAATGGATTAAAAAATTTTCAGCTGCTATCGGCAAAACAATACTCTCCGACCATGACCGTAGGAAGTTTGTCATAGAACTTGCTCGTAACAATACCTTGCATGGAACCGGCGGTCCTTTCGGTGCCGCAGTGTTTGAACGCGAATCCGGCAGACTGGTTTCAGTGGGGGTAAATCTGGTTATCCAGAGCCGCTGCTCTCATGCTCATGCAGAGATGGTAGCTATTGCTGCAGCCCAACACCGGATTGCCTCGTACACCCTTAACAACCCGGACTATCCGGAACACGAGTTGGTAACCTCTTGTGAACCCTGTACTATGTGTTTCGGTGCAATCATCTGGTCGGGTCTCACCCGCATTGTATGCGGAGCATCGACCTCAGATGCTATTACTGCAGGTTTTGATGAAGGACCGAAACCAGAAAATTGGACTGAAGAACTCGCAAAACGCGGAATCAAGGTAGTAACAGGAATTTGCCGTAACGAGGCCGCAGCTGTTCTGCAGTTCTATATTGATAACGGGGGTATTATCTATAACACAAGCACAAGAGCAAGAAGCGATTCAGGGAAATAACCATAGTTCCTAACGTCCAAAAGAATGGATTATCCGGTTTTTTTTTACTTTTGATATGTATCATAGATGCGGATAGCATGTATTTTAATTGTTGTGAACAGTTTTACAGCTTTATGCTCTTCACCAATAACCGGAATAACAGGAAAAAAACAGAATAAATGAAAATAAAATCAGGCACCCTGCTGTTCTGCATTATTGTTCCCCTGCTGTTTTTTCTGCTCCCACTTTTGGCTTACGCCAAATCAACACCGGGTAATGAAAAATGGCATGCTCGGCAGATTTTCAGCTATAACAATAGTGATATCGAAAAGACAATGCAATGTATGACGCTGTCCGAAAAAGTCGGTCAGATGCTTATTGCACAATCTGAAAGGCGGAATAACCAGAATGACGAAAAAGCATACCAACTGCTGAGCCGATTGGTACAAGAGGGTAAAGTTGGTGGTATCATGTTTCTAAAGGGCGATACCTTCAGTACCGCCACGCAGGCAAACTACTTCCAGTCTATAGCTCCACGCTACCTTCTTATGAGCGCTGATATGGAACGGGGATTGGCCATGAGGTTGACTGGAGCTACAGAATTTCCTCCAAATATGGCAGTTGCTGCAACACGAGACCAGGAGTTGGCCGCTGACATGGCCAAGGCCATCGCAGAGGAAGCCAAATCCGTAGGGATTTGCCAGAACTATGGGCCTACCGTTGATTTGAACATTAACCCATTAAACCCTGTCATTAATACTCGTTCGTTCGGTGATGATGTTCCTCTGACAATCTCCATGTCAAATGCTGTCATCGAAGGTCTCCAGTCCAACAGCGTGATTGCAACAGCAAAACATTTTCCCGGGCATGGGAATGTTACAGTTGACAGCCATATTTCGTTACCGGTACTCTGGGCTGACCGACAGCAGCTGGATGCGTACGAACTGAAACCTTTTATATCCGCTATAGATCATGGCGTCATCAGTATTATGGTCGGACATTTGGCTGTACCGAAACTAACCGGCACTATGGAGCCGGCTTCCATTTCCAAGGCAATCGTGACCGACTTGTTGCGAAGAGATCTCGGTTTTCAGGGCTTGATCATAACCGATGCGTTGAACATGAAAGCAATCTATAACGGTCAGAACGTTCCGGAAATTTCCATTAAAGCAGTTCAGGCCGGCAATGACCTGCTGCTTTTTCCACCGGATCCTGAATTAGCTCACAGCTCCATTGTCAAAGCTGTCGAAGATGGGGTTATTTCGATGGAACAGATCAATGCATCGGTACGCCGGATTCTTCAGGCCAAAGCGTGGCTTGAAATTGAAAACAGGAAACTTGTCAATCTGAACCGGATCAAAGAAGGCGCAAGCCCCAAATCTCATCGCTCCCTCGCAAAAAAAATTGCAGATCGCTCCATCACGCTGGTAAAAGATACGAACAACTTCCTGCCCCTTAAAACAACGGAAACAGCGGAGAACATGCTGAATATTATTCTGCAGGATAAGCCGGACTCCACAACAACAAAGGAATATGTTACAAATCTGAATCGCTACTATAAAATTACCCATATCAGGATAGACTCTCAATCTGACTCTTTAACCTATCGTAATGCCGCCGACTTGGTTATAAAAGCACCGGCGGTCATCGTAACCTCCGATGTGCAGATACGATCCGGTTCGGGAACTTTGAAACTAAACGAAAAACAGCAGCAATTTATTCACTCTCTCGGCTCAATGGTACCAAAGGAAAAACCTCTTATCCTTGTGTCGCTGGGAACCCCTTACCTGACAAACTATTTTCCGGAAATAACCACTTATCTCTGCACATACTCATCAAGCGCAGACAGTGAAGCTGATGCTGTGGAGTTGCTGAGAGGAAAACTTAAACCTCACGGACAGCTTCCTGTATCACTGCAAGGAACTTCATCGGAATTTTAAAATTTTAACAAAAATTGATTATCCATTTTAAACCATGGGAAAAACTGTTCGCGACGAATCAACTGCAAGTGCCTACTGGGGAGCAGTCAATACATTCTGTTCACTAAAGGATGTCCATGTAATTGCCGATGCACCGGTAGGATGTTACAATCTTGTGGGTGTGGCTATCATGGACTATACTGATGCTGTTCCCTATCTCGAAAACCTGACGCCGACAAGTTTAACCGAAAAAGAAATAGCCTCTTCTGGTAGTTCGCAAATTGTTTGTGACACCATTAATAAGCTCCAGGCACCGGGACGGCAGCTGATTTTGGTATCAAGTGCCGAAAGCGAAATGATCGGTAGCGATCATGAACACATGTTGACAATGAAATACCCTGATATCAGGTTTTTCCCGTCAAACTCTCTCAGCGACAATGAGTGGTGTGGGCGAGATAAAGCATTGAAATGGCTTTATGAACAGTTTGACGACGGGAAACCGGCAAATATTGAGTCGGGCACGGTAAGCATTATTGGCCCTACTTATGGCTGCTTCAACAGCGCATCAGATTTGGCCGAATTGAAGCGTCTGATTTCAGGTATCGGAGGAGAGCTGAAACATGTCTATCCTTTTGAATGCTCCCTTAATGATATTTCCGCTCTGAAAAATTCCGACGTTATTGTGCTCATGTATCATGAATTCGGCAATGAACTGGCAAAAGTACTTGGCAGACCGGTATTGCAGGCTCCGTTCGGAATCGCAGAAACAGAGGCGTTTATCCTTGAATTAGGACGCCTACTGAATAAAAAGCCAGGGGCGGCCTCATTCCTGGATGCGGAAAAACTTACCATACTAAAACCTGTTTGGGACCTATGGCGGGGCCCTCAGGCTGAGTGGTTTCCTACCATACGTTTCGGAATCATCGCAGCTGAAACCTATGCACTTGGACTAAAAAAATTTCTTGCAGAAGAGATGGGAATGCAGTGTCTCTTTTCATACAATTCAGCAGAGACAGACAACACGCTTCTCCGGAATGAGATTCAGCAAAAACAGCCACAGTTTCTGTTTGGTAGAATTATCGATAAAATGTACCTGGCCGAGCTTGATGCAAAGACACGATTTGTTCCGGCAGGATTTCCCGGGCCTATCGTCCGCAGGGCGCTTGGAACTCCCTTTATGGGTCATAGCGGAACTGTTTTTCTGCTGCAGGAAATTGTCAACGAGCTGTACAATATGCTCTTTAACTTCTTGCCAATCAACCGTAGGACACTATCGCAGGACAAACCATCGGGCAAGATTGTCTGGAGTAATGAAGCCAATGCACTCCTGAACGATATGGTAAAAAAAGCACCATTCATCAGCCAGATCTCATTTGGAAGAGAGCTTAAAAGTAAAGCTGAAATTTTTGCATTGAAACAAGGCAAGGAGATCGTTACCCCTGAACTATTGCATATGATGAACTGATTTGGATTTTTTTAATTTTAATCGTATCATTTGCCTCCACTTTCTGGAGTCAGGGCAACAGTTATATAATGAAGTTACTTATATAAACTATTCAGCCCCCCTGACCTGGCATTACTAACGAAAAGAGGCTGTATTGATATTTTCCTGCGGAACAAACACGAGCATGGCTTGTTTTGCATGGAATAAAACGACAGAAAACAAAATGTCTGAAAATAAGGATCAACTGGCTATGATAGCCATTACCCTGCCAGATGGGACAGTAAAAGCAATCCCTTCAGGCAGTACGGGAATTGATATTGCTCTCTCTTTAGGACGCAAAGTTACCCAGGATGCGCTGGCTCTCAAGATTAACACAACAGTTGTTGACCTTGCAACGCCTCTGAATAATGATGCCAACATTGAAATACTTACTTTTGATTCTCCAGAAGGGCAGAACATATTTTGGCACAGCTCAAGCCATATTATGGCCCAAGCGATAGAAGAGCTTTTCCCCGGCAGCAAATTCGGCGCTGGCCCTTCAATAGAACAAGGGTTCTATTACGATGTCGCATCAGAACACCGTTTCCGGGAGGAAGATTTAAGAGTGATCGAACAGAAAATGCTTGAAATCAGTAAACGCGACACTGAAATTTACAGGGAAGAACTTTCTCGAATAGAGGCTATTAAGTTTTTTAAAAACACGAGAAACGATCTCTATAAAGTTGAAATTCTTGAAGAAAGCCTTAAAAACGTCGAAACAGTTTCACTCTATCACCAAGACGCTTTTACCGACCTCTGCACTGGCCCGCACATACCGGTAACATCCAAAGTCAGGGCTGTACTACTGACAAACATATCTTCATCTTACTGGCGTGGAGATTCCTCAAGAGAGAGTATGCAGCGTATTTACGGTATCTCCTTTCCCTCTGAAAAGCAGCTGAAAAAATATGTAACACAACTTGAAGAAGCAAAACGTAGAGATCATCGAAAACTCGGCACCGAACTTGAACTTTTCATGTTATCACCAGAAATTGGAAGCGGTCTTCCTGTCTGGTTGCCAAAGGGTGCTATAATACGCAATGAACTGGAAACATTCTTAAAAGAGGAACAGCGGAAACGTGGCTACTTGCCTGTCTATACACCACATATCGGCAAGATCGAACTCTACAAGCGTTCAGGACACTATCCGTATTACAGTGATTCTCAGTTCCCTCCACTCACCTATCACGATGAAGATGGTCGGCAGGAGCAGTATCTCCTTAAACCGATGAACTGCCCGCACCATCATCTCATCTACAGCTCGAAAATGCACAGTTACCGTGACCTGCCAATCCGCCTGACAGAGTTTGGAACGGTTTACCGGCATGAGCAGTCAGGAGAGCTTAACGGATTAGTGCGAGCCAGAGGCTTTACTCAAGACGACTCGCACATCTACTGCCGTGCTGACCAGCTTGTTGAAGAAATCTGTGGCGCTATTGAGCTCACTCAGTTTGTTTTTGGAATACTTGGATTTTCCGAAGTGCAGACTCGCCTTTCCATGCATGATCCTGCTAATCAGGCTAAATATGGTGGAACGGCAGAAATATGGCGACAAGCTGAGAATGATGTTAAAGAAGCAGCTGACCGCATGGGTATTAATTACTTTATCAGTATTGGTGAAGCAAGCTTCTACGGACCTAAAATTGACTTTATCGTTCGTGATGCACTTGGAAGAAAATGGCAGCTTGGAACTGTACAGGTAGACTATGTAATGCCGGAACGGTTTGACCTCACTTATATCGGCAGTGACGGCCAAAAACACCGTCCTGTCATCATTCACAGAGCTCCTTTTGGTTCCATGGAACGATTTATCGGTGTGCTCATTGAACACACTGCTGGTAATTTTCCCTTATGGCTTGCTCCTGTTCAAGCAGTTGTGCTGCCTATAGCTGAAGATGTTCACGACTACGCACAAAATGTACACCAAGCTTTTTTGACTGCAGGAATTCGAACTGAACTGGATTTAAGGAGTGAAAAAATTGGGAAAAAAATACGTGAAGCCGAACTTGCCAAAATTCCATGTATGATCATTATCGGTCAAAAAGAAAAAGAAAATAGCACTGTTTCGCTTCGCCGCCATCGTATCGGCGATGAAGGTTGCTTTAATGTAAGCGTACTGATCGACAAACTTCTAAAAAAGATTACCGAAAGAACCTGATTATCTAAACAAAACCTGAACGAATGAAGAAACAGAAGGTTACGGCTCAAAAGCCAAAGCTCACCTATAGGGTCAATGAACAGATACGTGTGCCGGAAGTAAGAATTATTTTTCCAGACGGAACACAACAGGTGATGAAAACCATCGATGCAAAGCAGTTAGCCGAAGAGCGAAATCAGGATCTTATTGAAGTACAACCAAACGCTGTTCCGCCAGTTTGCAAATTTGACAACCTCGGCAAGCTGTTGTATAAAATGGATAAGCGCGACAAGGATTTGAAGAAAAAACAGAAGACTACTACCCTTAAGGAACTACGGTTTCATCCAAATACCGATAAGCACGATTTTGACTTCAAATCCGCACATCTTGAGGAATTTCTTCGCAAGGGCAACAGGGTCAGGGCGACAATTGTTTTTTTAGGCCGCTCAATTATTTATAAAGACAAAGGACTTGAGCTGGCGGAGCGTTTGACCGAGCGCCTCAGTGTTGTCAGTAACCGTGATGGTGAACCGAAATTCGAAGGGAAAAAGCTCTTTGTGTATTTCGAACCAGATAAAAAGAAAATAGACGCCTACGATCGCATTAAAGCTAAAACCAAACCTGCACCGCCGCCGGAAGAGTAACTGAATAATTGTTAAGGGTATCAACACATTTTTATATAAAAAAACAAAGAACGATCATGCCTAAAATGAAATCACACCGGGGAGCATGCAAACGGTTTAAAGTTACCGCATCCGGAAAAATCAAGCGCGAACGAATGAATGGGTCTCACAATCTTGAGAAAAAGAACAGAAAACGGTCACGCCGCCTGCATCAGTCAACACTGCTTGACTCTGCAAAAGCCAAACAGATCAAACGGATGATCCTTGCATAAATTTTTAACTTTAACTCTACACAATAATGCCTAAAGCAAATAATGCCGTAGCCTCACGGGCCAGAAGAAAAAGGCTTTTAAAGAAAGCAAAAGGGTACTGGGGATCACGTGGCAATGTACTGACCGTAGTCAAGCATGCCGTCGATAAAGCTGAGCAGTACGCCTACCGTGATCGACGGGCAAAAAAGCGCAACTTCCGTGCACTTTGGATCATGCGTATCAATGCAGCTGCTCGTTTGAACGGAACTACCTATTCGAGACTGGTTGATGCCATGAGTAAGAAAAGCCTTGAAATCGACCGTAAGGCACTTGCGGAAATAGCTGTCAAAGACCCCGCAGCCTTCACTCAGATTGTTAAAGCAGTTATCGAATAAAAGAGTTATCGGGTATTCATGGAAAACACCATTCGCAGTTTACAGCAGGAGATTATTAATTTTGAAATTAACTCTCGAGCAGCTCTTGAAACATTTCGCCTTCGGTACACGGTTCGAAAAGGTTTAATAGCAAATCTTTTCGGCCAACTCAAGTCTGTTGATCCTGCTGCAAAGCCGCAAATCGGGCAGTTACTCAACCAGCTCAAGCAAACAGCAGACGCAAAGATTGAGGAGGCAGGCAGAACGCTTGAATTACATGCGGGTAACAGTGGAAAAAAGCTTGATCTTACACTGCCGGGAAGACGATACTTTACCGGCAGTGAGCATCCGGTACAAAAAGTACTTGGTGAAATGAAACAAATTTTTTCGGCCATGGGTTTTGGAATTGCGACAGGCCCTGAACTTGAACTTGATCGGTACAATTTTGATCTGCTCAACTTCCCGCCTGATCACCCTGCCCGAGACATGCAGGATACCTTTTTTGTAACCTCTGGAAATCCCGGCACTGACATTCTATTAAGAACACATACGTCTCCGGTACAGATCAGGGTCATGCTTGACAGTGTTCCACCCATACGGGTAATCTGTCCTGGTAAAGTTTATAGAAATGAGGCAATCAGCGCACGAAGCTACTGCGTTTTTCATCAGCTTGAAGGCCTCTATATTGATAAAAATGTTTCGTTCGCCGATCTTAAGGCAACTATATACTCATTTGCTAGGCAGATGTTCGGCGCCGATGTAAAACTGCGTTTTCGTCCGAGCTTTTTCCCTTTTACAGAACCATCTGCAGAGGTTGATGTCACATGCTATCTCTGCGGAGGCAAAGGATGCCGTGTCTGTAAAAAATCAGGCTGGCTTGAAATTATGGGTTGTGGAATGGTACATCCTAATGTCATGCGTAACTGTGGAATAGATCCTGAAATATGGTCAGGTTACGCTTTCGGAATGGGTGTGGACCGAACAGTTCTATTGCGCTATAAAATCGACGACATACGGCTCTTATTTGAAAATGATCTTCGAATGTTGCGCCAGTTCACCTCATAACATTAGAAAGGAATAGACAGGATAATAAAGGTTAGAACCCCTAAAAAAAACAGTGCCGGCTGATATAAGGCGTTACTGCACGTTTTTATGGAAAATCTTTCCAGATTGGTTCACTGCCAAGTAACCGAATCCCGAATCTTTTAGAAAGGCCAATCCTTCAGCTTCTTTCAGCATCGCTATTGTAGAGTAACTGCCGGCAGTAATTGCTAATGGAGCTACAACCGTTACCGAACGCCAGTAAGTGACCGGAATGCCTGTGCATGGATTAAGAATATGGCAATAGCGATTGCCGGAAACTTCAAAAAAACGTTCATAATCTCCGCTTGTTGCCAGCGCGCCCGCACGGAGAGGAATTGATGCAATCGCTTGATCCTTGTGGCGCGGGTCCTGGATAGCTATTGTCCATGAACTTCCATCAGGTTTTGTACCGACGACACGAATATCTCCACCCAAATTCACATATCCATGTTTTACGCCCTGCTCCTGAAGCATTGCAGCGGCGCGGTCAGCAGCATATTCCTTGCCAAATCCACCAAAATCAAGCTCCATACCTGCCGAATGCAGACGGATTGCATTACTTTTGCGTTCCACCTTTTTCCATCCAATAAGATCAAGCAAGGGAGAAAGTGTTACAGAGTGAGGCACAACTGCATGGTTGAAATTCCAGGCTTTGCGCAAAATACCTGCAGTAATGTCGAAAAGTCCATCACTGCTTTCATACAAGATATCGGCATAGCCCATAAGAGAAAGCGTTTCCTCATCACATTCAACAAAACCAACTCCTGCAGCAGCATTAATCATTGAAACAATACTTTCTGCCTCATAACGAGAATACTTTCGTTCAATTCGTGAAATTTCATCAATGGCAAGTCTGGCAACAGAAACAGCTTTGTCTTTACTGGCAGATGCTAAAACAACCTCACATCTACTTGCCATAGCCTGAAACGCAAAACGAAAAATCTCCATCAACCTTTAAAAGAAAAGTGCCCATGTAAGTACGGCGGCAGCTCCAACCCCAACAACACCAGGAGCTACGTCCACACCAAAGTCGCCACTGTGATCTAAGGTTGCGGCTGTTGCAAAATCATAGGTTGCATTAGAATCAATACTGTTTCCTGCCAAGTCATCAATTGAATGCGGTGCAAAGGTTACATAATAGTGCGTTCCGTTCGTAAGAGTAATTAATGGATCAAGGCTGAGGGTATTGCCGGATACTATGGATGCGGCAAGTGTAGCATTGGCCGTGCTGGCCACAACGGCACCGGTTGCCGAACCACTGTGTAGTTCTACCGCTCCCGTCCCGCGAGCAATCGCTTCGCTGAAAGCAATATCAATGTTGCTCGTGATGGCTAAAGAAGTTGTTGCGGATCCTGTCTGCGTCAGTGCAGGAGGAGTGGTGTCTGTAATAAAATCATAGGTGGCAGTAGATGCAACACTGTTTCCCGACAAGTCATCAATTGAATGCGATGCAAAGGTGACATAATAGTGCGTACCATTCGCAAGAGTAATGGTTGGATCAAGGTGGAGAGTGTTGCCGGATACTATGGATGCGGCAAGTGTAGCATTGGCCGTGCTGGCCACAACGGCACCGGTTGCCGAACCACTGTGTAGTTCTACTACTCCGCTTCCACTCCTGATCGCTTCACTGAAAGCAATATCAATATTGCTACTGCTGGCTAAAGGGATTGCTGATCTTGTCTGGGTCAGTGCAGGAGGAGTGGTGTCGGCCTCTGTTGTAAAATCATAGGTGGCTGTAGTCGCAACACTGTTCCCAGCCAAATCATCAATCGAATGCGATGTAAAGGTGACATAGTAGTGCGTACCATTCGCAAGAGTAATGGTTGGATCAAGGTGGAGAGTGTTGCCGGATACTATGGATGCGGCAAGTGTAGCATTGGCCGTGCTGGCCACAACGGAGCCTCCACCGTGAATTTCTACTGCTCCCGCTCCAAAAGCGATCGCTTCACTGAAAACGAGATCAAGGTTGCTCGTGACGGCTAAAGGGATTGCTGATCTTGTCTGGGTCAGTGCAGGAGGAGTGGTGTCGGCCTCTGTTGTAAAATCATAGGTGGCTGTAGTCGCAACACTGTTCCCAGCCAAATCATCAATCGAATGCGATGTAAAGGTGACATAGTAGTGCGTACCATTCGCAAGAGTAATGGTTGGATCAAGGTGGAGAGTGTTGCCGGATACTATGGATGCGGCAAGTGTAGCATTGGCCGTGCTGGCCACAACGGCGCCGGTTGCCGAACCACTGCGCAGTTCTACCGCTCCCGTTCCGCGAGCAATCGCTTCACTGAAAACGAGATCAAGGTTGCTCGTGACGGCTAAAGGGATTGCTGATCCTGTCTGTGTCAGTGCGGGAGGAGTGGTGTCGGCCTCTGTTGTAAAATCATAGGTGGCTGTAGTCGCAACACTGTTTCCCGACAAGTCATCAATCGAATGCGATGTAAAGGTGACATAGTAGTGCGTACCATTCGCAAGAGTAATGGTTGGATCAAGGTGGAGAGTGTTGCCGGATACTATGGATGCGGCAAGTGTAGCATTGGCCGTGCTGGCCACAACGGCGCCGGTTGCCGAACCACTGCGCAGTTCTACCGCTCCCGTTCCGCGAGCAATCGCTTCACTGAAAACGAGATCAAGGTTGCTCGTGACGGCTAAAGGGATTGCTGATCCTGTCTGTGTCAGTGCGGGAGGAGTGGTGTCGGCCTCTGTTGTAAAATCATAGGTGGCTGTAGTCGCAACACTGTTTCCCGACAAGTCATCAATCGAATGCGATGTAAAGGTGACATAGTAGTGCGTACCATTCGCAAGAGTAATGGTTGGATCAAGGTGGAGAGTGTTGCCGGATACTATGGATGCGGCAAGTGTAGCATTGGCCGTGCTGGCCACAACGGCGCCGGTTGCCGAACCACTGCGCAGTTCTACCGCTCCCGTCCCGCGAGTAATCGCTTCACTGAAAACGAGATCAAGGTTGCTCGTGACGGCTAAAGGGATTGCTGATCCTGTCTGGGTCAGTGCGGGAGGGGTAGTATCGTAAGACAACGTCACAATTTTATCTGAGAATACTAACTTTTCAACACTGTCCAGCACGAATGTAAATGAAGTACCACTATTACTTGCTCCGGATATCACATACATTCCTGCATATGTACCAGTACCATTGGGTACCATGAGGGTAGTACCTAAAGCAGTGCCCCCAATAGTGAATTTAGAAGAAGAAAATCTATTAGCATATGATGCGGTTTGTGAATTTGCTCCCCCTACATAAAACGTATCAACACCGCCGAGCCCATGAAATATATAGGTATAGATGTTACCAGATTTTGGTTGACCGCTAAAAGTGGCAAGATTTACCGAATCAGCGTTTGCCGTACCACTTTTTTCATAAGGCTGAATAATTGCCATATTTTATATCTCTAATATTATAGTTATAATATTCTTTTTAAAGTACCTTTGTATTTGGAAACCAAAAGCCACTGTTGCTTTAGTGTCAGGCAACTCTTTACTTCATTAACTCATATCTGCCGCCTTAATTAATCAAATACAGCACGTTGAACAGAGCAATAAATGCTTGAATACTCAAATCTGCAAGAGCTATAACTGTCTTGAAAGACCAACCTGAACGCTTGTGAAGCGGAACGGCTTAAGCTCTGAATCGCCGTTACCAGTGAGGCACCACCCACTACGTTGCTTATATTGTTCATATTTGAGATCAGCAATCCAGCCTGTACCAAGTTTTTTTTCAGCTTTAATTCCGAATGTAATTGCGCCGAATGCTGACAGCCGCTCGTCATACGAGTAAGGTTTAGCGGGGAGGTCAGCGGCAAAAGGATCAAAAGATGCTTTTGGTATATAAAAGTAAGCGGCGGATTGAGAAGAATATCGCAACAATGGGGTAATGGTAAATCCGTACGGCACCGGCTGCACATATTCTGCAGTGAAGGTGTGGGCAGTAATGTCATATGAATCCGTATAATACCGGTAACCCATCCTTGCTGTGCCATCTGAACTGTCAAAGTGATGATTCCAGCGTGTCATGAGTGTCGTGATCTCACGCTTATTCGGCCTTGGGTCAAATATGTCGCCTTCATTTTCTTTGTAAGGATCTGAGAAATAACCTCTGCCTCTGGAAAACGCCACATTTACCTGTACGATATCCTGCTTGGTCAATACTTTTGTAACACCAAGTAAACCGGCAAAAACCTCTTTATTCTTATCGAAAACCCCTTTTTTTACGGCATTGATCGTGTCGTTATTGTAGCTTCCACCAAGCGTGAACGTGGTATTATTATCATTCGTCAAAAAGCTTTGCTGGAATGAATAGCCCCGTGAAATGTAGTCAGACTCACTTGAATAACTGGTACCAATGGTTACACTGCCTTTTTCAAGGTACCTGGTGACACTGACATCACCAGCATTCCGTTTCTCTGTTAATTTTGAGGCACCTGCCACAGTATCAAACTCATCATAAAGTCTGGGAGATGCACCTGAAACTGAATCGTAGGTGTAAGACGTATTTATGGACCATTTCCCGTCAATCGGCGTCATGGCTGAAACTGAATAAGCGTTGACTCCTATCCTATCCTGACCGGGCTGACTATCCTGGTATTTGAGATATTTAAATGCTACAATGCCATGTTCCGGTGCAGCTTCAGCAAACAGGGAGTGGTATGACGGCAAAGCCAAAGCCGCGGCAAAAAGAGCAGCTCCAAAAACACGAGTTTTCTTTGTCGGGACCGATTTCATAATAAAGTAATTCTGAAAATTATAATATAATTACGTTAATTGCAGCCGCAACCACCACCACCTACACCTGCACCTCCAGAAGCGCCCTCTTTGCTGCTGTATATGTGCTCCGTGTATTTGGCATCAAGCGGATCGCCCTCAAACGTCATTTCAGGGCGAGCAAGAGTCTCTTTCTCCCAAGGCTGAACAGCCTGACCGATTGAGCACCCTGACAATGCAATCATGATCATCAAGAGCAGAGCGTGAAGCGGCTTTCGCAACATATTGTTCTTCATTTTTTCCCCTCCAGTGCAGCCTTAATCTGTTTCTCAAGAGATTCACGATCAGCTTCTTTAAAACCTAAATGCTGAAAGATAATTTTGCCTTCTTTACCGATAAGAAAACTGGTCGGCATTCCCTTTACGCCATAAGTTTTCGGTGTTAACCCATTAGGATCAAAGGCTATGGTGAATTTTGCCGGAATCTGCGCCAAAAATTTTTTGGCATCATCACTTTTACCATCAAGATTCACACCAATAATTTTCAGTCCTTGAGCCCTGTATTTGTCCTGCATAGAGTTCATCCACGAGAAAGACTGTTTGCAGGGACCACACCACGATGCCCAGAAATCAACGTAAACAACTGAACCAGCCGTTTTCGAAAGTTTCACTGGCCCCTGTATTCCCGGTAATTCAAAATCTGGGGCATGAGAACCCGCTTCAAGAGCAAAAGATATGCTACTGAAACTCAGACAAAAAAGGGCAACAAAAAGAAGTTGCCTAATGTTTTTTTGAACAAAATTTACCATGAAAGTAACTGTTTAGTTAAAAATTGACCGCTAATAGTTATTAGAAATAATTACAATAATTTTAACATCAACGTTTCAATGCAAGAAACATTAAAACCATCATAGTATCTGCTAATTAAACAAAATCGTAAACATTAGAATCACAGGCTCCAAGGAGATGGACGATTCTATAAACTTGACACCATTTCCACAAAAAAATCTAAACCTCTTTAATGGTTACATTTTAACCAATCAGGCATTAAATAGATATTAAAAATAACTTAAAAGTAGCTTAAAAATTTAAACGTGCTTCAAATAAGTCGGGAAGTTAGCTCCTAAAAAAAGGAAGTAATACCATAAAAAATGGTTCACTGGTAAGGCTTAATGGAAAAGAAAATTGTACTACTTTGATAAAAATCGGGCTGAAATCAGTGAGTAGTAGACACTACTGATATACAATTCCTATAGTATTTATCAATTTGAGCAATGCAGGAAAAGAACATTAAAAAAGTTCCGTGTCAGAAACTGTCACGGAACTGGACATCACAGATAAACCATTAATACACTTTAGACTTCAGCACCTTCTGCCTCTACCTCAAACTGAACTTTTACCGTTATATCTGAAAAGATTTTAACATCTGCATCAAACTTTCCGAGCGTTTTAACCGGCGATTCAAGGGTAATCTTTCGACGATCAATATCAAAGCCTTGAGCCTTGAGAGCTTCAGCAATATTAGCCGAAGTTACTGTACCAAACAATTTGCCTGATTCACCCGCCCTGGCATAAACCTTCAAGGCAATTTGTTCAATTTTCTGAGCAACCTCGCGAGCGTTCTTACGCTGTAGCTCTACCTTTCTGGCCTGCTGCTTTTTTTCTGTTTCAAGAGCTATAAGAGTTCCTTCAGTAGCTCTTATAGCGACACCTTTCGGAATAAGGTAATTGTTTGCGTAACCGTTTTTTACAGCAATAACTTCACCCGCCTCACCAAGTGTAGCAACACTCTGTCTTAAAATGACTTTCACTGCTTAGCTTCCTCGTTCAATAGATTGCAAAAGTGTTTATTTGTATTCGTCAACAACATAAGGAATAACTGCCAAAAACCGCGCCCACTTCACTGAATGGGTCAGAAGGTTCTGTTCTTTCGCAGAAAGCCCAGTGATGCGACGGGGAATAATTTTCCCCTGATCATTGATAAATCTTTTCAGCTTTCGCTCGTCTCTGTAATCGAAAAAGACCACCTGATTTTTCGACACTTTTTTTTTGGAGGCCAAAGCATTACTCAATGATTTGTTCCCCTGGGATTTGTGTAAATGTGTAAATTTTTGTTTCATAAGTTCTTTACAAAATTTTGCTTACCTATCCATCTCAATCAGAGGAAAGGTATTTGTATTCGTAAATATGATCAGCCTCATCACAACCCTCTCCGTGAAAGGTATTATTACAATCATCCTCAATGAAGCCATCTTCATCCTCTTCGCCACTCTTCTTGCGTTTGTTGAGAAACTGAATTCTTTTGGCTTTTATTTCTACCACCGTTCTTGAAGATCCGTCTTGTGCTTTCCATGTCCGGCTTTGCAATTCGCCATCAACAAGAACTGCAAAACTTTTCTTCAAGTTGTCTCGACAGCTCTCTGCAAGTTTGTTCCATGCTACTACACTAACATAACAGACATCTTCCTGCCATTGATGATTACTGTCACGGAATCTTCTGTTGCATGCAATTGAAAAATTAACAACAGGTGTTCCGCCTGAATTAGTCTGCCTGAATACCGGGTTTTTAGTTAGGTTCCCAGCAATTATTACACTGTTTATTTCAGGCATTTTTAACTCAGCCATAGCATCTTTTCCTTTTTAATCTCAAAAAGCTACCATATCCTTCAATTGCATTCAAATCAAGCCTAACAATTAAACCTCAATAGCTTCAGATGCAGGGGCAGCCTCACCAGTGAAACTGTCTTCAGAACTGCCTATAACAACGCTGTATTTTTCGACTCTTTTGCGCATTTCAAGAAGTGCACTGGAAAGATGGATAATCAGATAACGAAGCAGATGTTCCTCGTAACGAAGAACTTTTTCAATCTCTGCAATTACTCCAGTAATACCAGTAAATTCGATGTGAGCATAGTATCCGATGGTTTTTTTCTTAATCGGATAAGCAGTCTTGCGCCTGCCAATCTCCAGTACACTACTTATAATACCCCCTTTCTCGGTAATAACCCGTTGTACAAGCTCCATAGCACTGGCAATGGCGTCATCCTGAAGCCCACCATCAATGATGACTGTGCATTCATAAAGTTTGTTTGTTTCCATAGCGCAAATTACTGATAATCATTATTACACCTCAGTTGCTTGCAAAACGGCGAGGATATTGTATTGCGCAGACTATATACCCCACGGCTTCACGGTTCACTAGTGAACACCATTTGCAAATTTTGACATTGAATTTAATCTATTTAGATCATTTTTCCAATCATAGGATTAAAATCAAGGTACACCCAAGTTGTAACAGTTAAGGTTTAGTTTAATAATCATTTATTAACGGCTTCATCGGTAACATTGTTTGTGAAACTTCTTATTAATAATGCTATATGATGCCATTTTCACGTTAACTGCTGATTGAAATAGTCAAGAATCTTGCTTGCGATGAAGGATTTTGGCTGATCGTTCATACAGCGGAAATGTCCTTTTGGACACTGGTCTCGACCAATATGCGAGCAGGGCCTACAAGGAAGTCCTACAACTTCGAAAAGATCATAGGGAGTATTAAAAGGGAAAAAACCGAAAGCTTCCGATGAAGATCCAAAAAGTACAAAAAGCTTTTTTCCGAAGGCCGATGCTATATGCATGAGTCCCGTATCATTACATAATACAGCGTGGCAACGTTCAAGAAGTGCCGCTGTCTGCATGAGCGAACAACTACCTGCGAGATTGAGAACCATAAACTGATATACTTCAGGTAGAGTCTTCATGATTTCTGAAGCTTGAGGAGCATCCTCTTTTCCTCCAAGAAGAAGCACCTGTAATGACTGTTCTTTTAAAACAAGCGAGAGAAGAGCTGCGAATTGTTTTGGGGGATAGCGCTTGGTAAAATGTTTTGCACCAAAACAAACAGCAAGAGTTTTTCGATCATTCTTGAAAAATGGGGAGGCATATTCTCTGTCCTCAGATGAGGGATAAATATCGCATCCCTGAAAATCACTAAGAACGTTGAGTCCTTTCAGAGAATCCTGATAGCGATCAACTACATTTCGTAAAGAGCTATATGAATTTATTTTGAATTGTACCAGCAGCCATTTTTTCCAGTTCTGCTTGCGGTATCTAACTATCCTATTTGCATTAAGAGCACTGACAATGGCACGTGATCGAATATTGTTCTGCAAATCGACTACGAGATCATAATTATTTTTGGGAGGGTGCTCGGGTGTATAAAGAAAAGAGATACGAGGATTTGAAAGAAGTAACGTAGAAAAAGACGTATTGGTGCAATAATCAATCCTTGCTTCGGGAAAAGCAGTGTTAAGATAACGGATCACTGGAGTGGTGAGAATGATATCTCCAATGGAGCTCAACCTTATTAACAATATCTTGTTGAAGGTCTGCATAAACGATTATGACCAGAACTCCCACCATGCTTTAGATACTGGAAGCTTTTTAGCTTGCAAGGATGTCTGAAGTGCATAAATTTGCCGTTCTATCATATCTAACATATCCTCTCGATCGGGAAAATCCCCTTTCCGCTCGTTAACCATTTCGACAGCTATTCTGAAAAATTTGAGAGCCTCTTCAGGTTTTCCTGTCTCAGCAAAAGCAATTGCCCGGCTAGTTACTGTGATAATCCAATGCTTTCCTTCATCCTGATGCAGGTTGCCTCTCCGATTAAAATATCGCAAAGCAATGTCTGCAGATTCAAAACATTCCCCATAGCGCTGAAGCCTGCAAAGTGCTCCAGATATACATGCATGGCAGAGAGCATCAAAGCCGTCATGATCAAAAGCTTCTTCTACTGGTATCGTGTGCGAAAATTCCATAGCATGGTAACAGCAGTTTAAGGCATCTTCATAGAATTTCTCCTGCAGTTTTTTTTGTCCTTCGCTTAGAGCCATGTAAGCCATAGCAACTTCTCGCAACGGTTTCATAAAAATACGTATTGATGCTTCGTAAACGTTCTGGTAATATTGCTTGCTTTAGAAATAGCGACATATACAGGGTCTTTGATCTGGATGCCGATAAATAGCTCAAAACTTTTCCCCTTACTACAAATCAACTGAAATGATGCATTTTCATGTGAACGTGCAAGCCCTGCAAGCCATAAACACTGCCCAGACTTTTATAGTTTTCTTAAAACCTCTTTTTGTGTAGTAGAATTTCGAGATGTCAATGAAGTTGGTCATACAAGGAAGATCACTGCAGAAGTAAAAACTTACACACCTTCTTAATGCTTAAACAAGCAACCTGTTGTCCTTCAATTTAGTCTTATGTCTTTCCTGTTGCCAAGGAATTATAAGTGATCTAATCTTCGAAGAATTTTTATGTTTTTACAGCAATGCAACTTTTTCAGTTCAAGATATTCGCATGGTCAAAAAGTTTAATTTTAGATGCGAGTAACTTTACGAAATGGTGTTAAAATTTTTCGAACAACATAATCATATATCAGTCCATATTGGGAAAAAAGAGGTTTCAGTTAGCAAAAGTAATATTAAGGTTTCCTTCAACAAAATCAGCGCCTTCGGTTTTTCTGCCCACAAGAACATTGGGAAGAATAATGCTTTTGCGGAAATTGTTTATATCAACCAGCAACTCATCACCCTTTATATTTACATTGAGCTTTTTAACCTCAACGTTGGGAAGATAGAGACTCAATACATATTTACCATTGATTTTTGTCAAAATCTGAGTTTTCTCATTGGTGTAAAGTATATCCGCAGGATTTTTATCACCGAACATCTCCTGACTCAACATATGAAGACGGTCCGTGTTAATGATCTCGGCAGTAGATTGCTTTGCTCTGAAAATGGGAACAGGAAAAAAACAGTTTTCAATTACACTGAGATATTTACTTTGAATATCTATAAGACTTTGAAGGTAAGTATCTGTTGAACTTTGAGGAAGAATCTTATTAACTACAGCAGCATCAAGCTTATATCCGAAAAGATTGAGGTACGTCTGTACTCGCAAAGCCTCCTTGATAACCATATTTTCCGGATTAAGTACAACTCTGAAGGTGGTTATTGATTTATCCTGAAGTATGCCGTGAAGCTCTTTCATATGTTCATTTACCTCAGGCATAAGCTTGAAAATATTTTTTTTAGGCATAAACTTGCTAAGGAGTGGTGCCGCAAAACCGATAGCTTTTGAGTGCCAACCTCCTATTTTTTCCGAATACCACCCATAAGACTCCGGCATTCCTAACAACCGCATGGTTTCACCTGTTGGTGCCGCATCAACAACAACAACGTCATAATTTCCTGATTTGGCTGCTTTCCAGATATAGCGAAGACTGATCATCTCCTCCATACCGGGCATAATCGCAAGCTCTTCAGCAACAACCTCATTAGCTCCATCGTGCATTAAAATAGCGGAAAAATAAGAATAAAGTTCGTGCCAGTTCTCTCTAATTTCTGCAAGAACATTAACCTCCATAGCAAAGAGATTCTTTTCAACCTCTAAAGGTGTAGAAGAGAGCTCAACGCTGAGAGCATCAGAAAGGCTATGAGCAACATCAGTGCTCATAATCAAAACCCGTTGTCCTCTTCGAGCAATTGCTGTTGCTGTTGAGGCTGAAACAGTGGTTTTTCCTACCCCTCCTTTACCCAAGTAAAGAATAATTCTCATTTCGGTTAATAAAACTATTGAGTGGAATTGATCTTGAATGTATGCTTGTTATTGATGTACTTACTACTTATGGTTCTTTTTCATGTTTCGCACCAATCAGACAACCAATATCAAGTATTTTGCTTTCCGGCGAAACCCCTCTTTAATCATCAGAAGGCTTGTTTCTCTCATCTTTGAAATGTTCTGAAACATTTAAGTTGGCAAAATCTACAGCAATCTTATCCGGATCAGACAACTCTTCTGTCATAACATTTGTAGTAATTTCAACATTTAATTTCTCTCCCTCCGGCAGAATTTTTACTTTTTTTCTTGTTGCGTTGGCTTCTTTTCCACTCTCTTCGTAAATCTTAGGTGTTCCAGCATTTGGTATAGATTTGGTATAAGTCATTTGTTTAACAATAGAGAGAGGACTTTCTTCTTGCGTTGTAATTGAAATCGTCTTACGCTTCGTTGTGGTATCATCATCAAAGCCGTCAAATGAACAATTCTTTACATCAGATGGTACTGATGCGTTAGGTGGCTTTTCTATAGAAAGCTCATTGCCGAAACAGGTATCATCGCTATCAATCTTAATCTTCCTTCTTCGGGTTGTGGGCTCATTATCAAAAAAAGTACCGCGATCATTTTTAGAAGAATCATTATTAAAACCTCCAGCATTTGGGGAACTTTTTTGTGTTTTATTTTTTTGAGCTCCACCAAAACTGGATGATAGTTTAATAAGTTTTCCCACAGAACCAATTACTCCATCATTACGAACAGCAGTTTTGATAATATTCATGATAAAGCGTTCAGCTTGAGGATTATCTGCAATGCTGGCCAGTAGTTCATTGAGCGCAGTAATCATTCCCGGTACATGCTGTAGATCACTTCGAACCTGATCACGAAGTTTGAATGGAGCATCTCCAATCATTTCCTTAATTGATTCTGCGATTCTTTTCAAGGAAGCTGGATCAGTGGGAAGCATATTTCCCAGTCCATTTAAAGCATCAGCGGGAGAAAACCCACCTGTACTACCACGATCTATACCATGCGGTGAGCCAGAATAAGAAACTCTGGGCTGTTCCTGCTGATCAGCTGGCGGGTAACCAATAGTTGCCTTGTATTGCTCAAGCAAATCTTGACCATATCCTATATGACTTTCTTGTTGAGTGGGATCCGGTGTTTCAAATCGAAGAGTAATCATCTGGGGAACACAAACATTCCGAGCGCCATTAATAATAGCAACAGATACGTTATCAGGAAGATGTTTGCGGAAATTAAGCCCAAGGTGCTCTTCTATGATCGATTCAATCACCGTATGTAGCCTCGTAATTTGCTCCGCTTCACACAACTCAACCATATCAAAAATCACATAAACAGGCTCTTTATCCTCTCGACGAATCTTCAGATTGATCGTCGCAAAATCATTATCTTTATTGCGACTATTAACGGAAACTGTACCTAGGTCAAATCTGTCTAAATAGTCTTTTGCAGAACCTCTAGCCCAAAGATAAACAGCCTTGTCGGTATATATCAGATAATCCTGAAATGCAATATTACCAACACGTTCTTGATGTGATTCATAAAAAACCCCGTCAAAAAATGCAATCGGGTTTTCTCCGGCATTCATGAGCCCTTTCTGAAAAAATTCAGCTATATCACGATGCTCGGCTTGCCCTGAAACATACAAAGATAAATTAGCCATTACCCCTCTACCAGTTCACTTCACTTTTATTGGGAAGTCGAAGGAAAATCTATTAAAATTTTAGAATAAAGAGAAATTACTTACTCAACAGCACCTATGACTCTTTAATCTTTGATGGTATAATATCCCCGCAACAAAGCTTCGAGGAATTTTTATTAATCAATAAAATAATGAGCCTCAAAAAAAGGATACCAAGCAGGCATAAACATTAACCTATAAAAATGTACCGAAAGCATAATACAATTTTATACAAATAAAAAAAGGCAGTGAAACAGGTAACTTTCCACTGCCCGATAAGCCTGATAACAGATAACTTTAATTTGCTTATTTTGCAAACTTTGAAGCGACCTCTTTTGAAGGAACAGCATAACCTGTCACTTCAGGTGATGAACCACGAAGGCTTGTTCCGCCACCCATACTGCCATATGCGTTACGATTGATTCGCATAGTACCCTTACCAAGAGAATCAAATAACATACCAACTGTCTCCCAATGCCCTTCAACCATCACCTCAAAAATACGACCGGCTGCAGCCAGAATATCGGTAAAAACACCACCACCACTCATAATTCCTCCTTGGAATTAAATTATTGAAAAGTTATCAAGAAGATTTAAAACCAGCATTCTGTATTCAATTTACAGTAATAAACAAAAAAAACAAAATACTTTTAGAAAAGAGCTGACTCGATATACTGTAGCATCTACCTTCTTACTTGGCCTTTTTGAAAGGAGCCAGTGAAATTCTTAACCGCCGCAGAGGCTGATACCCCTACATCACCAACTGCTGTTGCAGCATTTCCTGTTGCATTCTCCACTGTTTCAACTGCATTAGCATAAAGCTCATTGGCAGCTCTTGATGCATCTTTAACAGTAATAGCAACCCTGTCGATAGTTTCACCAACAACGCCACCAGTATTACCAAGTATATTACCGATTCCAGAAGCGTCAATAACAGCCCCAACTGTACCAGTTACGGTATCAAAAATACTTCCAGCAAGATTCAACCCACCTACAACAGCACTTTGACCAGTTAAAAGAACACTTTCAGCAAGAAATGTAATACGATCAGTAAATTCAAGCTCCTTAAAATCTTTGCGCAGTTGCTGGTACGACTCAGACATATTTTCCTCCTTTAAAATGAAACTACTTAACGAAGCTCCTGTTATACATATAGATTTAATTAAAGCATATTATATGAAATTTAAGCATAAAAAACGACCAAAACAAACAGCGGAACCTAGGGCTTGCTATATTTTCGTAGACTGTACGAGAAGCCGTTCCTTACAAAAAAGGAGGTATGTTTATGAACGAAGCAACACAACGTCGACAGTATAGCAAAGAGTTTAAAGAAGACACGATTATTGCTGAACACAGCGTCCCGAAAGTAAAAGAAGCAAACAAAACAGGGAATCGAAAGAACAGATCGGCAAGATTTTCAGCAAGAGTCATGCAATCTATGGGAGCCCTCGAATCACGGCAGAGCTCCAACAGATGGGAATGCTCTGCAGTCGCTCCAGAACGGCACGGTTGATGCGTGAACTGGGACTTCGAGCAAAAACAGCCCGAAAGTTTCATCGGACAACAAACTCGCAGCACAACTGTCCTGTTGCTCCAAACCTGTTGGGGCAAGTATTTTGTGGCCGATGAAACCAATGCAGTCTGGACATCGGCTACGACCTCAGGTACCTCTGCACAAGCCCGATTTTCAAGGCTAGCGATTGAAATCACTCCTATTCAGAAAGAAAAAGTTGCATAGAGCACTTGCATTGGGTCAAATTTGACTATTTGTTGTAGATATCTGTGGTTTTAAGCTGTTTTTTCTCCTTCATGAGCGCACTTATCCAGCCTAGATAGCAGTCGTTTGCGTACAGCCCACAGATTCGCCAAGGCAAACAGCGTCACCATCTGACTGCTGTTCTTCTTCAATCCACGATAGCACGCCGTCGAAAACATATGAGCAAAGAGGAAGAGAGTACTTTCCTTGCTCCATTTCTCGATAAAGCAGTTCATGGAGGCATCTTGATTGTCAGCGAGATCAAAAAGGCTCTTGATGAACGAATGGGCCGTAAAACGGCGTTGGCTTCGACTTATAATCTTCTGCATCGGCACAACTTGCGGAAGCTTGCACTGGACAAGAGACATCCGAAAACCAATGTCGAGGCGCAGGTGGAGTGGAAAAAAAAATCACGGAACTCCTTGCCATGATCAACACAGAGTGGTCTGGCACCAAGCCACTCTGTGTGATGTTTCAGGATGAAGCCCGTTTTGGCCGTATTTCCAATCAATCATACACGACGATGCTGGTGTCCAAGGCCGGTTCGTCCGCTGAGTATGGCCATGGTGACTCAGGAATACACTGATACCCACGCAGCCGTATCAGTCAGAGATGGTGTGCTTGACACCTTGATCCTGCCGCATGTCAATAGCAACTGCATGCAGATATTTCTCAATGAAATCAAATCCAGACACACTGAAGACAGAATCGTGATGTTCTTGGATGGAGCTGGCTGGCATAAAGCATCCACGTTAATCATTATAGAAAACATGCGTCTGATTTCCTTGCCATCTTATTCTCCAGAACTCAATCCGGTCGAGCACTTGTGGGACGAACTGCGCGAGAAAGCTTTCGGAAATCTGGTCTTCAACAGCTTGGACGCTCTTGAAGATCACTTGGAGGCTTCGTTAAGAATGATGGAACATGATACAGCAAGAATTCATGCCATCGTCGCTTGGCCATGGATCATGAATGCATTGTTGATTTAGAATTGGAATTACAAGGCTCGCAGATGGGTCGTAGAAACATCTCACTCATGGTTCCATCGATTCCGAAAGATTCTGGTGAGATTTAAGCGACATGAGACATTATGGCATATGGCAACGGCTATTATAGATCTCATAAAAGTTAGCTTTATTTACTAATAAGTTCTAAATCAACACAACGATACAGGAATAAAAAACTGCAAGCATATTTTTATTTTCTGGAACGTCGAAGCTTGTTAGTGTTCTTTTCTTTTGCGATTTTCTGACGGCTTCCGAATGCAATGTCGCCAATAGAAGATAAATTAATATCATGACTATCTTTGTGTATACCATCTTCATGCATGGAATAGAATTCAACAAGATTGCCATCAGGATCCATGACAAAAAAAGCTTTACCCTCACGCCGACGCGTCGGTCTGGTAACTATATGTACACCTCTATCATCAAGATACAGGGCTGCAGTATCGACTTCGGCATCTGAAGCAAGCCTGAAACCAAAATGATCAACTCTGATATCCCGCGCCTCAGAAAAACCTGGAGTTTCTGTTTTCACAAGCACCAACATATCAGAATTAATACGTAGATAGGAAATATTCGCTCCAACCCTATAATCAAGCTTAAATCCAAGAATACCGACATAAAATTCTTCTGCCAGAAGAAGATCATTCACTCGAAGGGTAATCTGATTTATCCCCGTTAGCCGCATCATTATTTTCTATTTGAATAGACTTTTTATCTTCTGCTTGTTCTATAGTGTAATCGTATTTGTGATTAAAATACGCAACAACAGCTTTATGAGAAGCTTTTTCACGGATTTCAAATTCAAGACTGATTGCAATCTGTTCTGGAAAAATTTTATCGGATTCGGACTCATTACTGGGGTTGCGAATCATTTCCTTGAAAGGTAGCAACTTACTTTCAAGTTCAGCCCGTTCTTCATCATGTATTTTTTTCGCTTTTTTTGAAATGGCTACCACAGTTTCATACAAATTTAAGTGTGTACTTCGCAGTTTGTTCAAATCAACAGGCTTAATCGCCATTATATCTTATATTTTACGTTTTGAAAGAAATTCATCTATTATTTCCGAAACATCTTCAATTGTTCTATCAAGATCGTCGTTGATAATAATCTTATCAAACCGATCGGAATATTCCATCTCAAGCCACGCTCTCTCAAGACGACTTTTCAAACTGCCCGCATCTTCACTTTCCCGACTTTTGAGTCTTTTTTCTAAAACCGCCATACTTGGGGGTATAAAAAATAACAGTAATGAATTTTCAGGAAACAGACTCTTGAGGTTCAACGCCCCCTTAACATCAATATCAAGTAAGAGATGAGTACCGGAATTTATAATGTCAAAAGTTTTATCCAGTAACGTACCATAGTAGTTCCCCAATAAAAACTCATGCTCAATAAATCCACCAAGATTAATCTTTTCCTTAAATTCTTGCTTGTTTATAAAATAATAGTTAATTCCCTCTACTTCTCCAGCTCTCTTCTCTCGAGTTGTCGCTGATATCGAAAATCTGATATTTTGGAAACGATCAAGTACAAGCTTGGCAATCGTTGACTTCCCGGTGCCTGATGGCGCAGAAAAAACAACCAGTTTACCCTGTTCTTTCCGTTCTTCAAGCATATCTTTACTCTATGTTTTGCAATTGTTCCCGGACTTTTTCAAGTTCCTCCTTGATATAAACCATTTTTTGGGATATTGCTGCATTTTGGGATTTTGATGCAATGGTGTTAGCTTCACGTAACTGTTCCTGTAAAAGGAAATTCAATTTTCTTCCGGTGCCACTGTCATCATTACCCAACTCTTCAAGAAAAAACTTGTTATGACATGAAAACCTAGTCAACTCCTCCGTTATGTCAAGTTTATCAGCAGCAAGAACCATCTCCATTTCAATACGATCCCGGTTATAAGCCAAATCCTTTACTGCAATAGCATCTATTTTCGCGGTAAGCCTTTTTCTTACCGCTTCAAAATTATCAGTCGATAGTACAGTAACATGTAAAAGCGTTTTTTCAATTTTCGCAATTCTTCTGCTAAAATCTAACAAAAGAATTTCACCCTCTCTCCGACGCATGATTTTGAGACGATCAATTGCTTCACGCAGTAATTTTTTAACAATTGACCACAGCATCTCAACATTATCAACAGGAGTATTACCTTTATCGAATATTTCTGGAAACCGAAGTAAATGATCAAGAGTAATCGGAGTATCAATATGAGCTTCTCTCTTCAGAGAATCAAGAAGCTCTTTATAAGTTTTGACCTTTGAGTTATTGAGACTAACAGAAATCGGCTGTTGCTCGTCAAGCTGAATTTGAATAAAAGCAGAAATTTTACCTCTTTGAAAATTGGTCTTGATCATTTCGCGGACATCAAATTCAAACAAGAGTAATTGATGGGGAAGCTTTACACTGATTTCTGCAAAACGATTATTGACTGACCGTAATTCTACAAGAATACGAACACCGTTTTCAACTGACTCCGCACTACCGTATCCGGTCATACTTTCCAACATAAGCTTCCCTACTTTATTATTTGTTATTGATATGGCAACTATAGATGTCAATAAAAAAAACAGTAATGCCTTTATTCATTTGGTGTTCTAAAGACTAAAGATTGACGTTTTGAATTGCCGGAGCAATAAAAAGGTAACTTGTAAAGTAACTTTTTAAAGTGATCTGGAAAAAAACAGTTCAAACTAATTGCTTACTTGCGAAGCTCAAGGGTGGCAATCACTTTACGATAACGGTCGATATCAACTTTTTTTATATAGTTCAAAACTTTTTTGCGCTTGCTTACCAGTATCAGCAAACCACGACGGGAGTGCTTGTCCTTCGGATGTAACTTAAGATGACCAGTAAGGTCGGTGATTTTGCTACTGAATAATGCGGCCTGAACTTCGGATTTTCCGGTATTCTGACCAGAACCACCGAACTGAGTGATAACTTCCGCTTTATGTTCTTTTGTAAGACTCATTGTTTTTCATTGGCTTTGTTAAATAGACTAACTTTAAATATAACACTATAAACGATACAACTCCACCGTTTTTTTATCTTTCTCAAGTTGCTTTTTTAGCTCTTCCAGTGAAGAAAATTTTTTTTCCTCCCTGATAAACCTTAGAAGACTGAATCTAAGATTACGACCATAAAGGCAACCGGAATAGTTAACAATATAAGCTTCAATTGTTTTAATTCCTGTAGATGTAATCGTAGGTCTAATACCAATATTTATTATTGCCTTAAAAGGGAAACCGTCCAATAATATTTGTGCAAAATAGACCCCCGCTTTTGGTATCAGCTTATCTGGATTAGAAAGCATCAGGTTTACTGTAGGAAACCCAATTTTCCGTCCTCGTTTGTCACCATCAACGACAATTCCTGTGATCATATAGGGATATCCGAGAAACTTATTGGCATCCTTTATCATTCCATTTCCAAGCAATTCCCGAATTTTTGTACTTGAAAAATGTTCTTGGTCAATCAGTACCTCATCAAGTACCTCAACATCAAAATCAAGCTGAAATCCTAAATGTTCAAGTGTGGTGCCACTACCGCTTCTGTTGTTCCCGAAACCATGATCATACCCAATAATAATACTTTTTGCTCCAAGCAGACGGACTAAAACATTCGTAATAAAATCCTCTGAACCGCGCACAGCAAAATCGGGAGTAAAACGTACAACAAAAACCAGATCAACTCCTTCTTGTTGCAGCAAATCAATTTTTTCATCAAGGGTTGTTAACAATCCTCCTATAGTACCATTAACAGCATCTTTGAGTACTGTTCTTGGATGAGGTTCAAAAGTCACAACAACACTTCTCAAATGGCGGTACTCTGCAAAAGCAACTAGTTTATCAATAATAATTTTATGCCCCTTATGCACCCCATCAAAAGAACCAACAGTAACTACTGAAGCAATAACAGGAAAATTTATAGGAGAGGCCGCACCAAAACTATAAACATAATAATTATCATACTCGACAATACGCATACTTCCTTTAAATGTCTTCACATAGCCTGTGATTTATGGATGCTTTGAGAATATCTTTAGTCGTCTCGGAGACAGTTCTTGCTGAACTTAATTGATAATGACCGATAGAGATTCGCCTAAGATTAGCTAAGTAAGCACCTACACCAAGCAGCTGTCCAAAATCATGCGCAATAACCCTGATATAAGCCCCCTTTGAAACATGAAGAAGAAAATAAACCATTGGTAGATCAACTTGAGTGATCTCAAAGCGATAGATCACAATTTCCTTTGCTTTTCTTTCCTTTATAACCACACCTTTTCGGGCATATTCGTAAAGGCGTTTCCCTTCGTGCCAGGTAGCCGAATGCATGGGAGGTTGTTGCAAGTGGACACCAACAAACATTGACGCGGCAGCTATAATTTGACTCTCTGTCAAGTGAGTTGTGCTACATTGCGCATATTCGGTAGTTTCGGAGTCATGGCTTTCTGTCATTGCTCCAAGTTTTATGATACCATCATATACCTTATCAAGAACTTCAAGGCCTGCGATTGCTCTGGTTTTTTTCCCAATTGCAAGAATAAGAAGACCGGTAGCTTTCGGATCCAGTGTTCCGCAATGACCAACCTTACACTTAAAACCGCTTCGCTTATAAGTATTTCTAATTTTAGCAACAACATCAAAGGACGTCCAATCTAACGGTTTGTCAATCAGAAGAAATTCTCCGTCACCATGAAACTGTAGAGCGTTGTTATATTTTTCATCAATGCACACGACTTATAAAAAAGCTCACTGTTCAATTATGTCATCAAAACTTTTTCGTACACCGTTCAACAGTTGCTCAATCCTTGTTGCGTGCACATAGAGTTGATCCTCATAGAATTCGAGTTTTGGAATACGTCTGAAATGATGCCGAATTCTCGAAGAAAGAATTTTTCTAACACTCTTTGTTTCCGTCTGTAGAGAAGTCATTATGGCTACTTGTTCTTTAGGCGTTCCGATAATAGAAACATATACCCTAGCAAGACCAAGATCAGTTGTAACCTTCACATCAACAATAGTAATAATTGGACCAATACGGGAAAATTCCTGTTGAAAAATTGTTCCGAGCTCCTGCTGTAATAGTGATGCAACTTTTTCCGTGCGTATCGACATAAATTAACAGTAAGAGGTTTACAATTTTCGTTTTTTCTCGACAATCTTATAAGCCTCAACAACATCGCCAACCTTGATATCATCATAATTCTTGAGGCTCAGACCACACTCATAGCCAGCATCAACTTCTTTGACATCATCCTTGAAACGTTTGAGTGCTGCAAGCAACCCTTCATAAACCTGAACACCATCCCGAAGCAGTCGAACTTTGGAGTCTCGAAAAATCTTGCCTTCAAGTACATAGCATCCACCCACATTACCGATTTTTGGTACTTTAAATACCTGACGGATTTCAAGTGTACCAAGGCTTTCTTCATGAAGTTCCGGAGAAAGCATTCCTTCAAGTGCCTTTTCGACATCTTCAAGCACGTGATAAATAACACTATAAAAACGAACGTCAAGATCTTCTTTTTCAGCAAGCTTCTTTGCATTTACATTTGGCCTTACCCTGAACCCGATAATAATAGCATCTGAAGCTGCAGCCAAGAGCACATCGGTTTCGGTAATCTGACCAACACCTTGGTGGATAATATGAACCTTTACCTCTTCATTCTGAATCTTCATGAGCCCGTCAGCAAGTGCCTGAATGGATCCATCCGTATCTGCCTTGATAATTACACTTAACTCTTTCATAAGCCCTTCTTTGATCTGACGCGCAATACTGTCAAGCTTGACACGCGTACTACGACGAAAATCGTGTTCACGACGGATAACCTGCCGTTTCTGGGCAAGATCACGAGCTTCTCTGTCCGTTACCATGACCGTCAGCACATCACCTGATTGTGGAAGTTCCTCAAATCCTAGTACCATTACAGGCTGTGAAGGGCCAGCAAAAAGAACTCTTTTTCCTCTTTCATCCATAATAGCACGAACTTTGCCAAGTGTATTGCCAGCAACAAAAGGATCACCTACCTTCAAAAAACCTCGCTGAACAAGAACAGTGGAAATAACACCCTTACCTTTATCAAGCTCTGACTCCACAATAATACCACTTGCAGGAATTTCTTTTGAATAATTACCACACAATTCCCTTATTTCAGCTTCAGTTAACACTTTGCTCATAAGCTCGGAAATACCTATCCCTTTTTTCGCAGAAATCTCCTGACACTGATACTCACCACCCCATTCTTCAATAAGCACTCCTACTTCTGAAAGTTGGGTCTTAATTTTTTCAGGATTAGCTTCAGGCTTATCAATTTTATTTAGAGCAACAACAATAGGCACCCCAGCCGCCTTTGCATGATTGATCGCCTCAATAGTCTGGGGCATAACACTGTCATCAGCAGCAACAACAAGAATAACTATATCGGTTACCTGTGCACCTCTTGCACGCATGGCAGTAAAAGCTTCATGACCAGGTGTATCAAGAAAAGTGATTTTCCGAGTACCATCAACAGTCACCTCATAAGCACCTATATGCTGAGTAATTCCACCTGATTCACCGGCAACTACGTTGCTGCTACGAATATAATCGAGTAGTGATGTCTTACCATGATCAACATGCCCCATGATTGTCACAACAGGAGGACGCGTCTGTAGATCAGACTCCGAATCTTCCTCAGGAACAACAGCAGTTGCCTCTACTTCAGAAATAAATTCGGCATCATAACCAAATTCAAGAGCAATCAATTCAATAGACTCTTTATCAAGCCGCTGATTTATGGTAACGAATTTACCAAGAGCAAAACATTTCTGAATAATATCCTTAGCTGTAACACCCATGAGTTCAGCCAATTCATGCGGTGAAGCATATTCTGTAACCCTGAAAACCATCTGTTGCGATTCACGAAAAGCCTCTGCTTCTTCCAGCTCACGTTCACGATCTATTCGACGCATTTTACGGAATCTCTGTCGAGAGCCTGTACCGCTAATATCATCCATACCGCTGATCGTCTTCTGGATATTAGCCGAAATCACCTTATCGTCAATCTCCACCTTCTTTTTCTTTTTTCCCTTTTTCTTTTTACTTGTAGCACTATCCTCTTCCGCAGATTTTGGCTTTTCATTACCAATAGCTTTTACCAGCTTCGTGATCTCTGCGGGTTTTATATCAACATGGATTTCCTCAGCTACTTTAGGCTCAAATTCATCTTTCAGAGCAGCAGCTTGCTCCTTAAAATTCTTTTTACGGTTTTTTTTATTCCTGTCAGCATACATGTCAAGAGTTCCAAGTACGGTAAGTCCTCCCATATTCTGTGGAATGTCAAAAGAAACTATATGCTCATTAAGCACCGGTTCAATCTTTATAGATTCTTGGTCAGGTATTTCAGAAACAATCGATAATGAGGGTTCATGTAATTCATTAATTTCAGCAAAAGCAACGACCGAAAGAGTCGGTTGCTCAACAACAGGAACCAAAATCACTTCTTCTGACATAGGAGGTAGAATCTCTTTTTTCATCTCACTAGCAACAATCTGAACTGATATCGGGCTAAGAGTTTCTCTCAACAACGTTTCTTTTTCATATGTTTTCCGTGACTGTTCCTCAAGACGTGATAAGCGTTTTTCCTTTTCCGCCCTTATTTTCTTAGTTTCATCGACCATTTTTTTCTCGACACTGAAATAACGTAAAATCAGGTTTTGCATCTCTTCAGTTACCATAGAGGATGTAGAGGCCACCTTACCTCCCTCTTTCTTGACAAGAAGTAATACTTCCTGTGGACTCACCTGCAGTTCTCTTGCTATATCACTTATTCGATATTTTCTTTCCATGTCCTCAATGGCCATTACATCCTCCTCTGGATTTAAAAACTCTTTACTCTTTAATCCAATATTCACTCTACCATCGCCTCAATTGGCTTCGGATCAACATTATCACTAAGCAGACAATTCAGATCCGATTCGTTAAACTGTTCTTTTACGGTTTTATAGATGTTTTCAGCAATTTTCTTCCAATAGCGACTTTCATCATCGTTTACTTTTCGTAGCCTCGGCTTAATTCCAGACCTGCGTCCCGGACTTTGACCAAAAACCGTCATATCTTCAGTTTTTGATGTTGCCAATAAAGCATTTTCAATTTGATCAACTCCGGCTTTCAATATTTTCTTCGCCGTATCAAAACCGCTATCAAGAAGCTGGTATATCATATCATCACCAAACTCTTCACGGAACTCAATAATATCAATATCCGTTGGGTCTTCCATAGACTTATCAATTACATCGCGGTATACGTCAATCTCATACCCAGTAAGCTTTTCCGCCAGATGAATATTGTTGCCATTCTTTCCAATTGCATATTTAATCTGATCCGGTTTTAGCATCACTCGAGCTTTCCTCGTTTTCGGGTCAGCATGAACCGTTAGAGGATCAATTTTTGCAGGCTGCATCGCTCTTGAAATGTAAATCTGCGGTTCATCAGCATAGTATATGACATCTATATTTTCGTTGTTCAGCTCCTTAACAATACTCTGTATGCGTTTACCACGATACCCCACAGTCGCACCAACAGGGTCAATCCTAGCACTGGTGGACTCAACAGCAACCTTTGCCCGTTCACCCGGTACCCTTGCAATCGCCTTAATAATAATAAGACCATCAAGAATTTCCGGAACCTCATGTTCAAAAAGCTTATATAGAAATCTATCATCCACTCTTGAAGCAATAACCTTTATTCCTCCATCCGTCTTTTCGCGCTCAACCAAGTTACCATCATCAAGTCTTACTTTTACTTTCTCACGCTCAATACGCTTGATATAAAGCTTCATCCTCGGAGTCCTTCGAGGATTATCCTTTTTCATCATCTCTGCTTTAGGTAAAACAAGTTCAACACGATGATTTTTCGATGTGTTATAAGTAAAAATAACTTCATTGGAACGTATTTGGTAAACTTCACAAGCAACAACCTCACCAACCTTTTCAAGGCACTCTTCATATACTACAAGACGTTCAAGATCTCTGACTTTTTTCTGCACAGACTGTTTAATAATCTGTATAGATTTCCTGCTTAGATAGTCCTCAAGCTTTATTGGCCCCTCTTCATAATAATCGCCAATCTTAAGGGAGTCGTCAATTGTTTTCACCTCATCCAAGCTTATCTCAATACTTTCAATATCTACTTCCTTGACAATTTGTTTCAAAATATAAACCTCAAAATCTCCCCGCTCAGGATTGATGAAAATGTTGGCTTCAACTTCAGGATCATAATCTTTTCTGAGTTGCTTTTGAATAATATCCTTAAGAAGATCAGCAATATCCATTTTTACAGCGGCACTTTCCGTTCGTTTATCCAGAAAGATCTTGGACTGCTCAATTTCTCCAAAGGCGCTTGCAATCTGTGCTCTCCTGTCCACGCCTTCATCTTTTATCTTTTTTCTGACCATCTTTTTTTTGATTGTACTTTTTTAAAAGATAACTTCAGTTGACCTATAAAAAACACTATAATTCCACCTCAGGAACCGCACAGATCACCTTATGAAGGTAAATCGTTATTTCTTCCGCTGTAAATTGATCGCTTTTTTTTTTGCGTTTTTCCGGCATCATCACGATGCTTAGCCGACTCTCTTCTGAAAGTAATGTTCGCAAAAGACGGCCTTTAAAACCTACCTGAACATCATCATGGCTATAGGTCACTTTCATAAGTTTTCCACAATGTCTTATGTACTGACGAGGAAGGATAATGGGTGCTCCAAGCCCAGGAGAAGAAACTGTAAGCTCAAAATCCTCTCCGATCTGCTCATTACTTTCAAGCCGTTCTCTGAGCCTTCTGTTTAGCCATGCACACTGATCAATACTAATACCGGTATCGGTATCAACAATTACTTCTATTTTTCTTACTCTCAGAGAATCTTGTACTTTTAGATCAATAAGATAAACTCCTTCACCTTTTGTCCCGGCAGACTCTGCAATAATCTGTAAAACATAACTATTGATTCGCTTTTGCATGAACTTCTCATTACATACATTTATTACTGAAAAAAAAAAGTGGGGATTCCCCACTTGTAGATAAGATAATTCCCTAATACCTCATGTCATCAAATTAAACACTTGAGTATACCAAAATTCGGTTAAATAATCAAAATCAACAACCAATATTTTATGCAAAAAAATACCAATGACAGTTATCTCTGAGCAATTACCAAAAGTTGTGTTTGAGAACGGACTAAGGGCTTATTCGTAAATTATAAAGTAATAAAGGTCTATACTTCTCTCAAAAACAATTCATTACCAAGTGGGAAATTATACCAAAGATCAAATCATGGGAGGTATCCGATTCTGAAGTACTTCCCGAAAATAGGACAGCAAGTATAAGAGGGAAAAAACCAATAAATTGCTGTCACTATGAAACCAAAAACATTCAGTGCGGACTTCAAGACAAAAATAGTCCTTGAAGCGTTGAGCGAGCGCATGACGATGACCGAGCTGGCTCAAAAGTATGAGCTTCATCCGAACCGGATAGGAGCATGGAAACGAGAATTTC
>Ga0194037_1000077_pt1 | contig 68689 bp, 73 predicted proteins | sample JunL306m_MetaG_FD_148653 | JGI IMG/M metagenome (GOLD analysis project Ga0194037, IMG submission 148653) | Anoxic zone freshwater microbial communities from boreal shield lake in IISD Experimental Lakes Area, Ontario, Canada - Jun2016-L304-6m | ecosystem: Environmental > Aquatic > Freshwater >...
GCCGATGAACCCGAAGAAATGAACTTTATAAGAAAACATGTGTTAAAAGAGATGCTCGAAAGACACTGCACGTTCGATCAGGCTTCGAACAGAGTTTATTCCAATGCACCTGGCAGTTATGGCGCGAATGTGAACCATCTGGTTGAAAGCAGTACCTGGGAAGAGGACAACCAGCTTGCCGAAGCCTTTGTCAGCCGGAAAAGCTTTGCTGTAAATCCTGCAGGTCATTGGCAGGAATGCCCTGAAGCACTTCGTTCAGCATTGAAACATGTAACCTTGACTTTCCAGAATATCGACAGCTATGAAATCGGTATTTCTGATATTGATCATTATTATGAGTATCTTGGCGGAGTTTCGAAAACCGTGGAACACCTCAGTAAAGCCAAACCGAAAATAATGGTTGGAGATATCGATGGAACGGGATCAAAGCAGCGGATATGTTCGCTTGAAAAAATGGTTTCTCTTGAGGCCCGGACCAAACTCCTTAATCCAAAATGGTATGAAGCCATGCTGGAACACGGCTATGAGGGCGTAAGGGAGATTGAGTCCCATCTCAGCAACACCTATGGGTGGAGCGCCACGGCCTCAGCAGTTAAGAAGTGGACGTATGATCAATTCAACGAGACCTTTCTACAGGACAAAGCCATGCTTGAAAAGCTTACTGATCTTAACCCTCATGCAACCATGTCAATGACAGGGAGACTGCTCGAAGCTCATTCCCGAGGATTCTGGGAAGCAGAAAGCACTACCATAGAAGAACTGCAGGAACTCTATGCTGATCTTGAAACCAGAATTGAGGGTGTTCACCATTAATAGTACCAGTATCTCAAAATTTTATAACATCAACCACGTAACGACAAAAAAATTTACCATGAGCAGTTCCTCTTTTAATGCTGAAGAACACAAAAAAATGCTCCGCTCGTATTTTAACGGTCAGGGCTTTCAGCGATGGGCATCAATATATGGGGACGACAAACTCTCTTCAGTGCGAAATACTGTCCGTCAGGGCCATGCCGTCATGATGGATAAGGCTTTTGACTGGTTGCAGCAGCTCGGACTTCCGAAAGGAGCAACTGTGCTTGATGCCGGATGCGGAACTGGGTTGTTCAGTATTCGACTTGCCAAAGAGGGCTACAAAGTAAAGTCAGTCGATATTGCCTCCCAAATGGTAGACAAAGCGAAAGAAGAAGCCACAAAACAGGGGGTTCAAAACAATATTGAGTTTGAAGTAAACACCATCGAATCGGTAAGCGGAAATTATGATGCCGTAGTCTGTTTTGATGTGCTGATCCATTATCCTGCAGAAGGATTTGCTCAGGCATTCCGCAATTTGAGCAGCCTGACAAAAGGCTCTGTTATATTCACCTATGCCCCTTACAATAACATTCTCGCTCTCCAACACTGGCTTGGCGGTTATTTCCCTAAAAAGGAACGTCGGACAACTATCCAGATGATCCGTGACGAGGAAATGCAGAAAGCGATGGCTTCGGCTGGAATGAAAGTAAAACATCGCGAAAAAATCAGCTGGGGATTTTATCACACTATGCTGATGAACACATCACATAAGTGAGGATGTTCTGATGAAAACCATATGAAAATTTTATAAATAAATTGTAGATTAGTGATTCAGGGATTTTTAACAGTCTGATAAACGTTCTCTTCATTACATACTGTGGAATACCTATTTCGTAAAAAAACATATCTGGAGGGTGGAGACCGATGAAAATACTGATGGTTCAGCCAAATTATCATTCAGGCGGAGCTGAAATTGCCGGTAACTGGACGCCAAGCTGGGTAGCCTATATCGGTGGCGCCCTGAAACAGGCAGGGTACGATCAGGTGCGTTTTGTTGACGCCATGGCCGACTACCTTACTGACGATCAGATCGAGGAGATCATCCGCAAAAACAAGCCGGATGTTGTGATGACCACCAATATCACTCCCTCTATCTTCAAGGCGCAGGATATCATGAAAATCGCTAAAAAAGTGGACCCGAAGATCAGGACACTTATGGGAGGTATTCATTCAACGTTCATGTACCCTCAGGTACTGAGTGAAGCGCCGGAAACCGACTATATTGTGCGTGGCGAAGGCGAAGAGGTGACGGTTAACCTCATCAGGGAAATCGATGCAGGCACTGACAAAAAGAACAGGGCGGAAATTACAGGTATAGCTTATATCGACGACGACGGCAAGGTGTTTGCCACTGCCGCTCATCCTGTTATTGAGGATCTCGATACCTTAACCCCGGACTGGAGCCTTTACGACTGGGATAAATATATTTACACGCCTCTCAACTGCCGTTTGGCCGTTCCCAACTTTGCCAGAGGATGTCCTTTCACCTGTACATTCTGCTCACAGTGGCAGTTCTGGCGTCGCTACCGTGCACGCAGCCCCAAAGCGTTTGTTGATGAAATAGAAGTATTGGTAAAACAATACAAGGTTGGATTTTTCATTCTTGCTGACGAAGAACCAACAATCAACAAGCAAAAATTCGTTTCACTCTGCCAGGAACTTATCGACCGCAAGCTTGACGTCACCTGGGGTATCAATACCCGCGTAACAGATATCATGCGTGATGCAGACCTTCTGCCGTTCTTCCGCAAAGCAGGCCTGGTACACGTGTCGCTGGGTACTGAAGCTGCCAGCCAGATGAACCTCAACCGGTTCCGCAAGGAGACCACTATTGAGGAGAACAAGCTAGCCATCAAGCTGTTGCAGAAAAACGGTATTGTGGCAGAAGCCCAATTTGTTATGGGACTCGAGCACGAAACTCCTGAAACCATCGAGGAAACCTACCAGCTCTGTAAGGACTGGGATCCCGACATGGCCAACTGGACCATCTATACACCATGGCCATTCTCTGACCTCTTCAAGGAGCTCGGTGACAGGGTTGAAGTTCGTGATTATTCCCGTTACAACTTTGTAACACCGATTATCAAACCTGACAATATGGAGCGCGAAGATGTGCTGAAACTGGTTCTCAAATCATACGCCCGTTTCTATGCACGCAAGACCTTCTTCGGTTACCCATGGATAAAAGATCCTTATGTACGCAAGTACATGCTTGGTTGTCTGAAAGCGTTTGCCCAGACCACCATTACCAAGCGCTTCTACGATATTGATCGAGTCAAGACAAAGAACAACAAGATCGAAATCGACCTTGGCTTTGACAAATCGAGAATTCTGACGCAGGATGAAGTTAAAAATCTCAAGGAACTACGTCCTGAAATGGTTGCAGACATGAGCTTCGGTCTTAAAGAGGCCGGATACCAGCGTGAACACGACGAGCACAACTGGGATGAGTTCGACGAGAGTACCATCAAGGATCGTAACTCTTCAACGGTTCGCAACTGCTGAAAACACTCGTTTTATCATAAAGCAACAAGCCCTTTGGAAACGAAGGGCTTGTTGCTTTAGAGAGTAATAAGAGATTGAATCAAATCCCCTTCAACCTGGTTCCGATGCCCAGGCGGTCTGCAATATTGGCTTCCGGATCGATCACTGGCCTTATAAGCGACGAGGCGCAGGTCATGAGAGTGGTTACACCTGGTCCGTGACCGGCTTCCATACAATTGCTGTGTACGACTATACCAATACTGACGGCTCCTTTGCGGTACGCTCTGCCATAGCGGTTGTCATGATCCTGGAGAGCGACAAAATCTCCGAGACGGATTTTATCGATGCCGCATTCTTTTACTGTTTCAGCATCACTGGTCATGATGTCGTAATCCCCTTTTGCAACATGAGCAGACCCGATTCCTGATCCCATGCAGACTGCCGGCACAACTGTTGTCACAGGCACTTCAAGCACACCTCCTTCAAGTTGTCTAATCTTCATGACCCTAAGGAGTTCTGGATCGAGATTGAACAGGATAATATCGGGATACTCTGTCAGCTTGAGTCCCTGCCCTTTTCCGCGGATTATGATGGTATCGGAGTACAATAATTTTTCTTTAACGTCGCGCACGAAATCTACTATCACATGTTCAGATCCTCCATGATGACCAAGTACACGACCCACAGCACCTTTTGCTTCACCAGTCACTACAGTGGCGATGTTACCGGCACATGAGTATATCTGTAGACCAACATTTGGGTGCTCGAATGGTTTATTTGTATCAGCAGTACAGCTCACTCCAGGCTCTATATGGTCACCCTGCCAGCCAAATGCCGGGTCTCCTGCCTGCACATTCAGAGTAATGCCACCTATTGAAGGAAGAAGAAATGGAGTTCCTTGATGGTCAACTTCCCAGTTTCCTCTGGTTCTGGGTTGCCCTGGCTGGCACTGCAATAAAAATTCAACAAGATGCTGTTCGTTGGTGTTAAGCATAACTTTTTTTGATGGTGTTTGTCTCATAAGGAAGGTTATGTATCGAATCCCGGGCGAATAAACGCACGTGCAGCCGGGAATACGACTTCAAAGGAACGGCGCAAACGGTCAAGATGCACAAGTATAGATAGTGTTTTGTCCTCATGAAGAGGGTACTCGCCAAACAGAACGCTCCATGCCGCAAGACTGCGATCAATGGCTATCAATGCAATTTTGGCTGTACCGTGAGCATCGTTCAGCTTATCATGTTGTGCTGTATCAGGGGTACTCATTCGACCTTCAACCGCTCGGACAATTTTAGGATAAATAAAATACTGGTAATGCCTGATGATCTGAAAATGTTCATCAAGAAAATGAGGGTGATTTATCAGCAGGGATTCATCTGTTTCGGACAATTGATCAACTGAAGCAAACCATTCATTAACCATACCGGCATAAACAAGCGCGGCGTTTGCACAAGGGTGTTCACGTGCATTCTGCTGAAAACTCTCATACGTTTCGGAAAATATTGTTTCATTATACAGATCGTCTGGTCTGATACCCTGTTTTGTGGCAATTTCCCTTATAAGACGCATCGCCTGAACCAGGGCTTCACCCATGTCCTCCCAAAACCTGGCGTTCAACGCGTCAAACTCCCGCAAGGCATCATCGCTCTGTGTTTCGCTGGATTCAATTTGAAACTGAAGGCAACGCGAAGTATAGGCGCAACGCTCACACCAGCGGTCGCAATAGTTATAAATTCCCGGGATAAACTCAGGTTCAGGGGCCATTGATTAAACTCTTAAGGTTTTTTCAGCCTTACCATTCGATCCGACCTCTAAGTGACTTGACATCAGAGCGCTTCTCCTTTGTTTCGAGTCGTTTAATTTTCGAACTGAAGGTCGGCTTTGTCTTCTTTCGTTTTTTTTGACCAACAGCCACGCTCCCAAAAATCAATTGAAGCCTCTCAAAAGCGTCTTCACGGTTTTTCTCCCTTGTACGATAGCGCTGAGCTTTAATGACAATAACTCCCTCTTTTGAGAGGCGCTGATCTCTCAGACAGAGAAGACGTTCCTTGATCTCTTCTGGAAGCGAAGACGCTTTGATATCAAAACGCAAATGAACAGCGCTCTCAACCTTATTGACATTCTGTCCACCTGCTCCCTGGGAGCGCATGGCATGGAGTTCGATTTCTGTTTCCGGAACAGTGATCTTTTGTCTGCTTTTCGTGACCATCATAAGGACTTTTTTTCAACTTGATTCTATACCTCATCTACAGTTCATATCCGAAAAACTGATGAGCAATCGATCACACAATATTTGGCAAAGCGGCAATAGAAGTAATTATTTCAGGCCAGGTTTCAAATCTGATGCTTTTTATTCCTGCTTCAGAAGCAGATCTGCAGTTATCCGGATTGTCGTCGATCAGTACAAATTCTGAAGCAGCCAAGCCAGAATCCTGAATAACATGTTCAAATGCTTCGGGCATATTTTTCAGATATCCATGTTCATAGGAAAGATAGTACCGATCCCTGTTCTTCAATACATTATAGCGACTCAAGAGAAAGTCGAAATGTATAGGATCGGTATCACTCATGATCCAAATCTGATGTTCCTTCGATAACGCCTCAACACTCTCTTCTGCCCCCTTCAGCGGAACAAAAACGCTCTGCCAATGCTCCCTTATTTCACCATGACTCATCTTGCCCGTCAGTGAATCGCGACCTATCATACAGAGATAATCCAGAGGCGCAATGATGCCTTGATCAAGCTTTGTTTTCAGATCTCCTTCACAATATTTTCTGTACACCTTCTTCAAGTCTGAAGCTTCATCTGACACTACGCCCCTGCAGAATCGTAAAAAGTCTACAGAAAAAAGCACGTTCCCTATATCGAGTAATATAATGCTCATACTAACGGCTGTTATCTGTTCTTAAGATGGGTGTAATTTTCAAAACTTTGATCACTCGCCTGAAATACCTACTCATGCTACAACACTTTCTACAATTGTAACAACATAGACTCAAGTACAGTTCGACACCTTTAATTACAAAATTCTTGCTGTAAATCACAGAAACACAAAGGACGCATGGTTATGCGTCCTTTGTGTTTCTGCCATAGTTGAAGAGTGTTGGCTTTTTCAGGAAAAGCCTGGTACGGTTAATCATAACAACCGAATTCAAAAAAAACGGTGAGTACTTTTAAAATTCCGCCGGCAATGCCGCTTCAACAAAACGGCGTGAAGAACCGCTCTATGGTTCGAAAATAATTTAGAGAGGTGTTACGTCTTCAGCCTGAAGACCTTTTGCTCCCTGGGTTACTTCCATCAAGACTTTCTGGCCTTCGACAAGTGTTTTGCGACCTGTACCATTGATGGCACTATGATGAACAAAAACATCTTTTCCGCCTTTCTGCTCGATAAAGCCGTAACCTTTTTCTTCGTTGAACCATTTTACAGTTCCTTCAACCTGAGTACCCATATCTACCTCTTTTTATTTTTGCCATTTAAATTTGGCGTTACAATGAGCGAACCTCGACATGAGGCGCTCAAAAATTAAATTATTTCTCTTAAAATGAATTTACTCACTTTATGCTAATTCGAAAAGGAAGTTACACAGTTTACGCTACTTTTTTAATTTTGACAAAAAAAAGTTTAAAGCTCTTTTGCAGAACTTTCTACTATCGTAAACCTACAGAAAGGCTCGTCCTACCTTATTGCCCAGAGCTTGATCTTGCGATCATCGCTTCCGCTTGCAATCATTTTGCCATCAGGCGAGATATCGACTGATTGCACTTCGAGAACATGACCTCGATAAGTATGCAACAGCTTACCTGTATGAACATCCCATAGACGCACCGATTCATCATTTGCCGCACTGGCAACCTTGCTGCCATCAGGACTGAAACAAACACTCCGCACAGCATCTTCATGACCTTCAAGCACTTTGATGATCTCGCCAGTAGCAGCATCGAGAATCTTAACCTTGGCATCACGACCGCAGAATACTATAAGGGAATCGTCGGGACTGAAGGCTAATGCATGTGAAAGCCTGTCGTTAGTATTGTAGTTGGCAATATTTTTACCGGTTTCTACATCCCATATTTTTATGACCGTCTCTTCTCCGCAGCTTGCAATTTTTTTACCATCATGACTGTAAGCCAGACATTCTATATATGATTTGTGACCAAGAAGTCTGGACAGTTCTTTGCCGGTTTCTACATCCCATAGCCTGATAGTTGTATCACGTGAACAGCTCGCTACAATTCTGCTGTCAGGACTGAACGCCACCATACGTACAGCAGTATCATGCCCTTTGCAGACGTGGAGACACTGACCGGTCGAAGCATCCCAGATTCTTACGGTGCTATCGGTACTTCCACTGGCAAGACGTTTGCCATCACGACTGATATCGATACACTCAACCCATGTTTCATGACCTTTCATGGTAAGGGTGTGTTTGCCGGATTCTACATCCCACAGCATTACCTGCTCGTCAAAACTACCACTGACAAGTTTTTTGCCATCGGTACTGAATTTTACACCAAGCACTCTGTCGAGATGACCTTCCATCGTTTTTATCAGGTTGACATCCTCGATAACTTTTGGAAGTTTCAATTCTACTTCCTTTTTCCCGAATATGTTCGATAAAAAACCCATACAATAGTCTTGTTTGAATTGATACTTTCCACTTCTCTTCAGATCGCCAGCTTGCAAGCGCTGATTGTAACCGTCCAATTTAAAAAAAAATATCACCTTCCCCGAATTCTGACTTCTATCATGAAAAATTGTAGTTTCTCCCTTTCCAGGAAGCACCTTTTCCAAATGTTATCAGCCTGAATGAGTTGAAGGCTATGGCCAGCAGGACAATCTGGGAAAGTACATGAAGAAAAGCTATAGAGAGTGACTGGCGAAATGCCCGTGCAATGATAAGCCTACAAAAAAGGGCAATAGCAATCTGGAACAGAGGCATCCAGAACAATGAAATGCTTAACTCACCAGCAAACAATGAACTGATTATAAAGAGATAAGGGACAACATAAAGTCCAGCTATCAATGTCATAAGCAAAAAAAGACCTGGCGTACTGTACCCGATTGACGCAAAAAGATTTTTTGAAAACCCATCCCATATTTCCTTAAAATTACGATACATACGGCAACTGACCACATCGTAACCATTAAAAGAGGCAACACTGCCTCCGGCTTTTTTAACGGCTTTACAGAGCCAGACATCTTCAACAAGTGCATCTTTTACTGCTGTATGACCGCCAATCCGGTCATAAATTTTCTTTCGAAAAAGAATAAACTGACCGTTGGCAAAACAAAAAGCAGGCCTTGGACTTGTTCGAACAAGCCGAACCGGGAGGTAACACATAAGGATAACATGAATCAGCGGTACTACAAGCTTTTCCCAGAAAGAACCCAGTTCCTGATTTGGCATAATAGAAAGCATATCTGCTCCCGACTCCGTTAAGGCTCCAACCGAACGACGGAGGGCATCCGGCTCGTGCATGGTATCGGCGTCAGTAAAAAGCAGTAGTTCTCCCTTTGCCTGACGCCCAAGCTGGGAACAAGCCCAGGCTTTGCCGTGCCAGCCATCAGGTAATGGCTCACCATGCAGAATCCTCAAGCGCGCCCCCGACTCTGCGACAAGACACTTCAAAAGGTCTGGTGTAGCATCAGTTGAACCATCATCAAGCACAAGAATCTCGAATGAGGCATAGTCCTGTCGCAACAGTGAACGAACACAGCGCTCAATGTTCAATGCCTCATTCCGGGCTGGAACCATAACCGAAACGAACGAACCCTCATGCGGCGAATTTTGCGGCATACAAGGAAAATCGATCAGGTTTCTCAACAACAGCCCTAAAAATAAAAGCAGAAAAAGGAGAACCGATACCTGGTAAACAAAAAGCATAAGAGCAATTATAAAAAAGGCTGCCTTTACGGGCAGCCTGCAAGTTCATGCTGATGGGTAAAGCTTTTCAGTCAATCAGCTTGTTGATATCATACTCAAAAATACCCTCAGCACCAGCCCTTTTCAGTTCAGGAAGAAGATTTCGTACAATCTTTTCCTTGACTATAACTTCAAGAGCAACCCAACCTTCTTCAGCAAGCTGAGATATTGTCGGCTGACGCAAAGCTGGAATAATTGCTATAATCTTGTCAAGAGAAGATTTCGGCAGGTTCATTTTCAAGCCAACCTTTCCTTGAGCATTGATAGCCCCCTGAAGCAGCATGGCCATATTCTCAATCTTCTCACGTTTCCATGGATCATTCCATGAATTTTTGTTCGCAATTAATTTTGTGTTGGACTCAAGAATAGTCTCGACAATCCTCAACTTGTTTGCTCTGAGCGAAGAACCGGTTTCAGTTACTTCGACGATAGCATCTGCAAGGTCGGGTGGCTTGACTTCAGTAGCGCCCCAGCTGAACTCCACCAAAGCATTGACACCGTTTTTTGCCAGGTATTTTTTTGTAATATTGACTACTTCGGTAGCAATATGCTTGCCTTCAAGATCTTTGACAGATTGTACAGGGGAATTTTCAGGAACACAAAGTACCCAGCGGACAGGTCTCATGGATGCTTTTGAATAAACCAGATCAGCAACTTCAACCACATCAGCATCAGTTTCGATGATCCAGTCCTTACCGGTCAACCCTACATCAAAGGCGCCTAATTCAACATAGTGAGCCATTTCCTGTGCCCTGATAAGTATAGCCTCCAACTCATCATCATCTATAGAGGGAAAGTAGGATCGGCTCTGAACAGAAAAATGAAATCCTGCATGTGCAAAAAGATCGATTGTTGAATCCTGCAGACTTCCTTTAGGCAAACCAAGCTTCAGAACCTTGTTTGAATTACTCATAATAACAACTGTCTATATAATTAACGTTATAACTCCTTGAGTTGAAAAATTCCATTCTTAAATACCCCATAAGGAAACCTTCCGTCTATCCATGACCCGAGATTGACATACCTGCAAGGCGAAACTGAAAGCTCCTTTATCCCCTGGACGTGATTATGACCGCATACAAAATAATCAAAGACCCGTTCAGAGGCCAACGATTCCGCAAAATTCAACAACCGGTCCTGGACAAAAACACGATCACCAGGTTTATGAGCACGACTTAACCGTGATAAATATTTCATTAGTCCTATAGCCAGATCCGGATGAAATCCTTTCAAAAGAGAGAGATTAAAGCGATTCCTGACTAAACGGGCAAAAAGCTTATATCCTATATCCCCTTTCCCTAAACCATCTCCATGGGCAATGAGAAATGTTCGACCATCAATAAGAGGCTCTTGGAGACCATACATCGTTTTAATCCCGAGTTCATCATCAAAATATTGCCCGAGATAAAAATCATGGTTCCCTGCAAAATATACCACTTCAATATTATGGCGTACAAGATCAGACAATAAACAAAAAAATCTGGAAAACCCCTTTGGAATGACATGGCGGAACTCCATCCAGTAATCCAGAATATCACCCACCATATAAAGTGAACGGCCTTCTGCCTTTATTACAGCGAAAAGCCGTTCGAGATTATCAAGCTTCAAGTGTTCGTACTTTTCGTCCTGCAATCCAATATGAATATCGCTGATAAAATAATTGGCTGGCATATCCCCGTTTTTCAGATATTCATCTTACAAAAAACAAGCAGCAGCAATTACAGCAAGAGGGATGGTAACGTTATCAAGCTCTTTAGGACTGATACCTTCAACTATGGTGGCAATCAGAGCAATAATGACAATCTTTCCCGGATCCATCAATTCGGGAATAATAAGCCAGACAAAAAACAGTCCGGCACATATACTTCCTACAAGGAAAGCAAGACTACCCTCAACGCTTTTATCGCTAAGCACACGATATTTCAATTTTCCATATCGTGTTCCGACAATCGGTGCCAGACCATCTCCCCAACCGAGCATGGCCATTGCCAGCACACCTGGAAACTGTTTGTAATACAAGGTCCCGCATATCATGGCGACAATCACGAAATAGAGGGTACCTTTGAGCAGTTCACGTTTATTGCCAGTACGAGTCATAGTCTTGACCGCCTGATCGTCATCAGCTGCAAATAGCCCTTTCTGGATCAGCAGCACTGTCCAGACAGCAAAAACTGTAATATTGAGATAGTGCGAACGGCCTGCATCAACAAAAAGCGGAAGAAAAACGATCACTGAACCAGCACAGATATGAGTAATTTTTCGGCTGATATCCCTTGGGAGCGAGTGATTGGTTACAAGGTAATCCATCAGTGGTGGAACGCTGAACACATAAACAAAGGTCATCAAGGTAACCAGTGCGTTATGCCATAAAACCGGGAGCGAAAAAAAGGTAGCCTGAAGGGTATTCATAGCATTATATTAAGTTAAGATTACGTTATTTCCTGAGCAATGAACTTACAAAAAAAAGATTGTCTCAGCGAACCTTGATATAATGCGCTCCATTTGTAACCTTTTAGATGATTTTAAAGCCTCAAAGCAAACTCAAATACCTTTAATGTATTTCATACCAACCATTCCTGCGACAAGCAGGTTATTGAGTAAAAACAAGATATTATTGATCACCTGAAACCGTAGGAATGTATTGTGCTCCTGAACATCACTCTTTCCAATTGAATGGCCGAATCCATCTTCTACAGCACCCTTCACAAATGATAATCCGCCTTTAGGATCGCGCAAAAGCTGCACCTGAATGGAAAGATTCAGAGCAAGGCCAATTAAAACAAATACCATAGGTATTATAAAACCCCAGGTAAATGACAGGTAAGCCAGAACGCCAAAAACAAGATCAATAATCAAAAAAGAAACCAGAAATGTATTTTGAGCTCCGATCATCACGGTCAAGGACTTAAGACCACCTTCCTTATCACCTTCTGCAGATTTGAAATCATTAAGAATGATTAAGGCGACAGCCATAAAGAAATTCAGGCTGGCAAGCCATAACGCTTCAGGACGTATATCGCCAAACAGGGCATTTGCTGATAAAAATGAAACAAAGCCATATGAAAATCCTACTGCCGGCGCTGAGGTTAAAATATTTTTTTTCAGTTTAAGAGGAGGTGCTGAATAAATATAGGCGACAAACAGAGCTGCCATAATGGAAAGGACAATAACAAGACCACGAATTCCACCAATATGCACTCCTATAAACACTCCTATACCCATAGCAAGCAAAAGAGCTACAACACTGTTCCCTAATGCCTCCATTTCAGTTAAACGACCGGAAGGAATCGGACGTGAAGGTTCATTGACCCTGTCAAGTTCCAGATCAAAATAATCATTGACCGATTGACTGAATCCGGTACCGAGAGGACCAAACATCAGAAAAATGGCAAGTAATAACAAATAGTCGTGAACGGTTGGCTGCATGGCTCCAGATGCCATAACACCACCGGCAAGGCACGGAAACACGCTTATCCATGTTACAGGATCAAGAAGTTCAAGATGAGCCCTTACTTTATCAACCAACCCAATTTTTACGGGAACTGACATGCTTTTACTTATCTCCGGAGCTCGGTTGCGAGCTTTTTTATATCGTTGTTTTAAAAAACTCAATTTACAAATCCAGCTCCAGATAAAAAACTCCTTTTAAAGAGTCCATTTCTCCCCACAGACTGGCAGGATCTGAATAACGTATTACACGGGCTTGCCGATCAATGTCGCTGAAGTAGCTCCCGTGATAAGTACATTCAAAAGATCGCCTGCCTGATAATGTTCACGCTCAAAAACCACGACACGGTCTGTATCCGTACGGCCCATGAGCTGCATGGAAGAACGTTTGCTTTCAGATTCAGCCAGGACTTCGACAACCGAGCCAACTGACTGTTGATAAATTTCGTCTGAAATACTGTTCTGGAGATCAATTATCTCCTGTAGCCTTCTTTTTTTCACCGATTCAGGGACGTCATCCGCAAGAGTACGAGCAGCAAGGGTTCCTGGCCTTTCTGAATAAAAAAACATGAAGGCCGAATCAAATCGAACTTCCGAAAGAAGCTTCAGCGTAGCCAGATGATCGTCCTCCCCTTCTCCACAGAATCCAGCTATGATATCAGTTGTAAGTGCAACGCCAGGAATAACTGAACGTATCAATGCTATTTTTTGCCGGTACTCCACTATGGAATGACCACGGTTCATACAGGCGAGCATTCGAGACGAGCCTGACTGTACCGGTAAATGTATATGTTTGCTGATGTTCGCGCATTCGGAAATAGTGCGTACAAGCGACTCTGAAATATCTTTTGGGTGGGAAGTGGTAAACCGAATCCTTGCCTGGGGCGCTTCATAACTGACTGCTTCAAGAAGCGCAGCAAAATTGCGTGACTCTTCCGGATCGCAATATGAATTGACATTTTGTCCCAACAGAGTAATCTCTCGGTAGCCGGAAGCAACAAGCTGCCGGACTTCAGCAATAACCGAACTGAAAGGATGACTTCGTTCTCGACCGCGAGTAAACGGGACAACGCAAAAAGCACACATATTGTTGCACCCCCGCATGATCGGCACAAATGCACTGATTGATCCCTGCCTGACAGGATCGATGCCCTCATATGTTTCAGCAGAATTAAACTCTAAAGCGGATGGCTTCATACCGGTTCGAGCTTGCTTAATAAGCAATGGAAGGGTCCGGTAGGTATCAGGGCCGGCAAGAAAATCAATGGCTGGCGAAGATGAAAACATTTCTTCCCTCTGGAATTGAGGTACACAACCTGCCACCCCGATAATCAGACCTTTATGTCTCTTTTTAAGTCCCTGAAGATGCTGCAGGTAATTTTCAATACGATCGACAGCATTTTCCCTGACAGCACAGGTATTGAGCAGAATAATTTCTGCATCATCCTCATGTTCTGCGGGGAGATACCCTTCCTGCTGAAGAAGCGACGTTATAATGCCCGAGTCGGCCTGGTTCATCTGGCATCCAAACGTATGAATATAAAAAGTATTATTACCGTCTACCCTCATCTTTCCCATAAGTAATCAATGTTAAAAAAGCTCCTCAACAACATCATAACCCGTCACCCGCAACTTTTCGAGCAACGAAAACCGAGAATAAACCGGTAAAGGACAGCTGAAAAAGAGGAAAAAGCCCGACACCAAAAACAACAGGCATTGAAGACTGATATTGCCAGAGATTGAATATAAAGATACTGACATACTCAACAGCATATGCAGCAATAAGGCCGAGCATAAAAAATAACAAACTGTTATTCAGGCCTGGAACCCAGAACCAAGTGCGGAATACCAGAGCAGTAACGCAGTAGAGCGCCGTTATACTGAAGGTGTCCATAGCCGCCATTGAAAGCATCATTGGCACATATACAGCCGCTGGCATGTCAGGATGTGCGTGATACAATAATCCATGCAGTGATTCCCAGCAGAAATTAACCAGAAATGCTGTAGCATCAAGGGTACAAAAGAAGAGTACCTTATTTTTCGAATTATTCTCCATAGTGACGTGCAGAGTTAAATCAAGCTGCACAACCTTATTTCATAATGACTTAAAATAGCGATGGGGCACACTGCTGTACCCCATCGCTTTATAATCCATCGATCATGAATTATTAATACATCCCCAACATGGCAGGCTTTTGACAATAATCTCAGACACCGAAATGAATATGCTTGAATTTTTCAAGCAAAGTTTCAGCTTCGTCTTTGCATTGACCACATACCGTACCAAGCTTGGTTCGCTCCTGCAGTTCAAAATAAGTACGGGCCCCTTCAAGCACAGCATCCTCAATATCGTGATCAGTAATGTTCATACACTGGCAAATCACTTTTGCCTGCTCCTGCTTAACCTTGTCCGTTTTACCGTTGCGGGTATAATAATTATTGATAGCTGCCCGAAGCGCCTTGTCGCCAAGTACAGAACAGTGAATTTTGTGATCCGGTAAACCTCCCAGTTCCTGAGCTACCTCTTTTGGTGAAATATTAAATGCCTGATCGAGGGTCCTGCCCTTAACCATTTCAGAAAGAATAGAAGTGCTGGCAATTGCACTGGCGCATCCATAGGTTTTCCATTGACAATCGGTAATAATCTCTTTTTCCTTGTCAACTTTGATAACAACCATCATCTGATCACCGCACTGCAAATTGCCTTCCATACCAACACCATCGAACTCATCAGTATTCTCACCCTGAAGAATATTCTTCGGGTTCATAAAGTGTTCTTTCAGTTTTTCGCTGTATGCCCATTCACCTGCTTGCAGCATGTAATCCTCCTTTTATATAAGCCGTTGACATGTATCTGATTCTTTGAATTATCGGTGGTAAAACATCAAGGAGGTAATCAACCTCCTTCCTTGAACTTTCCCGTCCCATACTGAAACGGATTGATCCATGCGCAAGTTCAGCATCCACACCAGTAGCAAGAAGCACATGCGAAGGATCAAGAGAACCTGATGCACATGCCGATCCAGTAGAAACTGCAATACCCTCAAGATCCAGATAAAGCAGAATAGCCTCTCCTTCCACTCCTGTAAATGAGACATTAAGCGTACTGACAAGGGAATCTGTTGGGTGACCGTTTATATAAACATCATCAATACGCTCTTCAATCCCATTTCTAAGTATTTGCTTCAGTTCCAGCAACCGCTCCTCCTCCTCCGGCATTTCGAGTGCCCGCATTTCTACCGCTTTCCCAAGACCGAGAATACCGAGGGTGTTTTCTGTACCTGCGCGTCTGCCCAGCTCCTGATGTCCGCCCCTGATCAACGGGCAATAGGGAACTCCCTTTTTGACAAATAAAGCTCCGATTCCTTTAGGGCCATAAATTTTATGAGCAGAAATAGTAAGGAAGTCTACACCAAGCTTACGTACATCAACAGGCACTTTCCCTACTGCCTGAACAGCATCGGTATGCATCAATGCACCGCGTTCATGCACCATTTTTGCTATAGTTTCAATATCCTGCAGTGTACCGATCTCATTGTTTGCCATCATGACCGAGACCAGGCCAACATCATCACCAAGCATACCGGCAAGTTGATCAAGATCGATTTTGCCATACTGGTCAACATCAAGATATTTTACCCGTACACCTCGGTGTCCAAGACATTCTGAAGTCTCAAGAACACAGGGGTGCTCTATTTTGGTGGTAATAATAGAGCTGCGCATCCTCGAACCGGGAATACACTGGCTGGTTCCACAGACAAAAAGCGAGAGCACTGTATTATTTGCTTCCGAACCACTACCGACAAAAATAATTTCTTTTTCGTTGGCCCCGATAAATTCAGCTACCTGCCTGCGTGCATTCTCAACATTTGCCCTTGCTTCGCGTCCATATGAATGCATGCTGGAGGGATTGCCGAACATCTCCATCGCTGCAATCATCTCCTTTTTAACTTCAGGATGCAACGGTGTGGTGGCATTGTGATCAAAATAAACCTTCATGTCTGCCATAATACTTTCAATATTCGTGGTTTTGGCTTATGCCATTTATTTTTTCCATCGAGATTACTGCTCTTTTGAAAACTTGACGCTGTTCAGAACTATAAATCTAAAAAACACAACAATAAACTTTCTTGATCATAACAACTAACGCAATCAACCAATCTGACTTAATAAGACCTGAAAACCCTTTTTTACAGAGGCTATAACTTATAAATGCTTAAACAACTTAATTAATTTCAACAATAAGACCGAATTTATCCTATTTATATCAAAAATACTACAGGGTTTTTAAAAAAGGACGGACTGCGCAAAAAAAAGATCAATGAATAATAAGAATGCGGTCAGTAGATGGCGGAAGTTTTTTGCCGTTAAGGTACAACTCAACATATTTTGGTCGACCTATATTAACCCAGAACTTGTTGCGAGCTTCATATCGGAGCACCTCTCCTTTTTTAAACTTTCCGCCAGCATAGACCCGTGCACTGTCATCGGCAACAACTTTTACCCAAGAATAATCTTCCATCATACGAACAACAAGCACTTTTCGGTAAGGAGAAGTTCGTGAGGATGGACGAAAAGAAACGTTTTTAGTCCATTGTTTTGAATCTGATACAGTAACAATCGGGGTTACCGGCGCGGATGCGGAATGAACCGAAGATGAACGAGTTGAATCAACATGGGCAGTTGTGGCTACAGAATTCATCCGGGACTCGGAAGAATGAGAAGGCTGTATAGGTGTGATATCGGGAGCGGGATTATTCGCGCCAGTATTCAAAACAGGTTTTACAATTTTTTGAGTAACAGGAACTACAGAGTGATGAGGTGAAGCTCGAAACACCTTACCTATCAGAAAGAAAACAACCAACCCTACAAATACAACAAGCGCAATGCCGATTTTAGAAGAGAATAGAGAGGGCAATAACGTTACTGGTAATTTAAAATTTCGGAGGGTAGTAAGAAAATCAGGAAGTGTTCCCGTTACAGGAGAATCTGCTTCAACAGAAACGTCTTGCTGAGGTGTTCCGGAAAGCTGTAACTCCTTCTTGCATTCTTCAAAAGTTGCATCGTTTCCGACCTCCAGCAGAAGAGCATACTTCTTGATGAAAGCAAGAATATATACTTTGGGCAGAAAGCTGAAATCCCCTTCCTCTATACTTTGAAGATAATTCTTTGGTACCGCTATTATTCGGCTCACATCGTCAATGGAAAAGTTTCTTTCCATTCTGGCATTTTTCAGCTTCTTAGCAAGAAGCTCCAATGCTGTGCTACTTGATACATTTTCTGCCATAGAAAACAATTCCAATTACGATAACACAAGAAAATGCCTGTAATTCCAGATTACTCAATTTACAAAAAAGGTTGCATGGATTTCAATGAAAAGCATGACTATATTTTCATGGATGTAAGAGTTTTTCATAACAATAACCATAGCAATCTTTCAGCACGTCTTTGTTGTCATGCAAGTCACCAATGGGTTCAATGGGCTTTTATCAAGCATTTTTATCCATTCAGCACTAACGAAACCATATAGGCGCAAATATTCTCTATATCCTTTTCAGTCAAAGCACTGTTGCCACCTTTAGCAGGCATATTATTAAAATCAAACATCGAATGCTTGAAAATTTGATCCCATCCATGACTGATACGAGATACCCAGGCTTTTTTATCACCCAGCTTGGGAGCTCCCATCACCTCATTATCATGGCAGGCTGCACAGCCAACTGATGCATATAATTTTTTACCTGAAGCGAGATCAAACTTTTTCTCAAGGAATGATTTAGTCAATAAAATGTCTTGAGCTGCAGGTTGAATTTTTTCTTGATTTTTCCCTGTTCCCTCAGCCCTGGCATATTGAGTGCCGCTAAAATAAAGGATTGAGAAAACGCATGTTATTATAAACTTAAGTTTCATAGAAATACCCTCTTCAACAATGGTTAATTTTAGACTTACTTGATCAACGAATTACAAATGGTATAAAAAACGATTCCGCCGTACGCAGATTCAAACACTCTAAATGATGACGCAGCAGGCCTCTGATAAAGGTGTTTCTGAAAAGTATTCCGGCAAAACCCCACCCAAAATAGTTGTACGTATCAACATTATCAGTTCGTTTTGGCGTTGAGGCAAGCCCAATCTGCACCGCAGGCGAAAAGTATTCCAGAATCCCCCGCCAGTTGCTTTCGTTATTAGCGCCTCCACGGTGGCATTCGTCGGCACGCACCCTTTCTGGCGAATTTCATCTGGCTTGATACGTGCAAGAGCATCCGCAGGAAAGGGAGAAAAAGCGTTGAATGCTTGATTGGCAGCAAATTACTGGTAATAACGCACCAATTTTGTACCACCTACCCCCTCAAAAGTCACCCTGCTGAAGCTCTCCTCCCAGGGATTTGATACCGCAAAGGTTTTATGCCAGAGCTCTTCGGGTGAAGGAAATGCGTCAATCAACCCTTCGGCACCGGTTATCATGCACATCTGATAAATTTCGGAACCATTGCAGCAAAACGTTGTTGAAAGCTCGAGTTTTTCAGCATAGTTCTTCGCCTGAGCGACACCTTCGGCTACTGCCAGATCATTGCTTTTAGCTTCGATAACTGCAAGCTACCGTCCATGATAGACAAGAACGTAATCAGCCGTCAGCGATTTACCGCGACTACCGCCGGCCTGAATTTTACCGGCAGTAATCGGATATTCACGCTGGACTTTAGATCCTTCAACGACTCCCCAGCCGCTCAATTTGAGTTTTGGATCAATAAGTTCCGCTCTCGTTTCGGCTTCGTTCATGAACAGTGGTAAAAGGACAACAGGTAATTGAAAATGACGGCTCAGTTAAAACGCTCTTACAGCTCGCACATGACTGGTGTTCGTCTTATTACCGTTAAGCTGCTCACCATTGCTGAAGTCCTGACCCCATGCTTTATTAGAATCACTCTCGGAAGAACTCCAGTAATAGGTATTAAGAATACCTCCAACACTGCTGCGATTGATATACAGTTGATTCAACTGTTCCTTGTTTGGCAAAAACCAGTCACAATAACCATCAATAAACGTACTCGCCGCCATCTTAGCGGCATACCAGTTAAAAAACCCTTCCGCCTTTCCAGAAGAACCCGTCATATCAGCTTTAGCAGCAATAAGACCATGCTGACCGGTACCATCGACATAAAACACAACTCCTCCATTGAAGCTATCACCAATCTTTGGCGTGGCTGCAGAGGAGAGTGTTGAAACAGTCACTAGACTCAAGCAGGCAAGAAGGACAATGGCGCAAAGACGTGTAACATATTTTTTTGCAATCAGTTTCATAAGTCGTTCCGTTTACAATTAACAGTGTGTATTACAATTAACAGTGTGTATATCAATACCGAGGCTTTATACCATCAATATAAAAGAAGGCACAGGTAAAGATAAATTTTCGCATTCAATACCTTTGCATCAATTACCCATCAATTTTCTATTAAAAAAACTGTTTTAATAATAACAAGTTAGAAATGTCCGGTAAAAATATAAAAACGGTCTGAAAACACTTTAGTGCTAAAAAAAGCACCCTCTTTTGCAAATAACTTAATGGGTTCGTTTTGTAAATTTTATTAGCGTGCTTCAGATCGTCAAGCCCTTGCACTTTTTGGTTAACTGATTTGTTGCAACTCCAGTTTTCAAAAATTAAATACACATAGTCACCAACGTCCCCTAGAATTGAGGCAGGTGGGTATGATCCCCTATCTCCTGCAGGCTAAGGAGGCGAGGCAGTAATGCGCTATTGTTAACCAGATATATTATTTTGTAATCAGATAAAATTCGTCAGAGAAATCGGGACTCCCTGGGCAAACTCCCAGTTCCGATTCGCAGTAAATAACAAAGCGGCGAGCAGTTTGGTAAAGGTTACGCGTCAGGAAGTTCAGGGTATTAAAATGATCGGCCACATCGGCATAGTTAATTTCATAGTCATGAGCCGCAAGATTTCTTGCTGTTCGGGCAATTTGCCAGTCTTCAACAGAACTGATTACCTGGTTTTTTTCGAAGATGGCCAGCACTTTAAGGAACCCGTCAGCTTGCTCACCCGAGAGCAACAAACTGTGGCGCATGGCTGAGCCCAAGGTGTCTTGGAGCTTTGCAAAACGTTCGTTGATTGCTGCCAAAGCTTCAAATAGATCGGTATCTTTTTTTTGTGCCGTCAACACCAAGCCAGTCAGCGGCCATTCGATAGCCGCTTGAGATGCGTTGAGAAAATAGACGCATCGTTGGATTGCCTCAAGCAGATTGGCAAGATGCTGTTTTTCTCTCGATAACAAGTTGTTTGGCATCGTTGGGTTTATGATGTGATGTCCAGTAGTTTGGCTTGAGCTCGAACCATGGAAACAAATGGATTTTCCTCAGCACACGGATTTTTGACCAAAATATCTACCGGAAGGTTTAGTCGTTGCTCCAATAGAGTTTTAATACGTGCACGATCCAGCAAACTGATAGCCGGTGCCGGCTCGATCAGCAAATCAATATCGCCGCCATGTCGCGTATCGTCCAGCCGTGAACCATATAACCAAACGAGCGTATCCACTCCTGCAACAGTACGACTGGTAGTAACGATGGTGTTGATTTGTTCTGTTGTCAAACGCATTTTTTTCTTCATCTAAAGCTAGCTATACCCTGCCGAATTGGATCGATTGGCCAACGACAATTTATAAGTATAACCAAAAAAATGATTTTATCAGCCCACCCCCTTGGTCTTGGGCATGAGAACGATGGTGTTGAAAGAAGGGTTGTTTAGAGAAAGTGTCCATTATTAACAACGACCCTCTCCCCTCAACACTGAAAAAATGTTTGTTCGATTACAGCATTTAGAAAATATGCTGAAGCTGTTGGCTGCCAACTGATCCCTTCCCTCCCGTAACTGCAATCGGGATAGGGGACGGTCAGAAAAACCTGACCGTTCCCATCCCACACCACCCGGCATGCGGGTCCGCACCGGGCGGTTCGAGTAGTTGAGGTCATGAGAGCCGAGGTACTTCGATGCGGTCAACGTAAGAGACAGGCATTAGCCGGTTAAGTTCCAACAGTCTGTTATGCCACCAACGACGAGCATTAGCCGCTACTGTTGCTGCCTGAACCTGACTTGCTCCCATCTTTCGTAACTCTCGATACATCGTCGTCCCCCGCCGCCAGTGCTTGAGTTGTAATGCGCGTAAGCGGTGTCGCAACCATTCATCCAGTTCCCGAAATTTCTTTGGAGTTTGTGCCAGATGGAAATAGGCTTTCCATCCCGGCATGTACATCCTCAGTTCTTCCGACACTTCGTTCAGACTGCGTCCACGCGCCCGGCGTGTAATCTGCCGGATACGCTTCTTAAAGGTGTGTATTGCCTTGACGTCTACGGCTCGCTTTATTTCTCCTCCGGGTGCTACCCAGAAGCGGAAGCCAAGAAACTTCCGTCCATAAACGCTTGCTACTGCCGTTTTGGCTTCATTTACCTTCAAGTGAAGTCGGTCGTAGAGTTTCCGCAACCCCATTAATACTCGTTCGCCTGCTTTCCTGCTGCGAACATACACGTTACTGTCGTCAGCATAGCGCACGAACCGGTGGCCGCGTCGTTCCAGTTCCCGATCAACTTCGTCCAGCAACACATTGGCCAAGAGCGGTGAGAGTGGGCCGCCCTGCGGTGTCCCCTCATATCGCTCTGTGACCACTCCATGAAACATGATTCCGGCCTGAAGGTATCGACGTATCAGCCGTAACACGGCCTTGTCATTGATTCTTTTGGCCAGTCGATCCATGAGTACATCGTGATTGACCCTGTCGAAAAACTGTTCCAGATCAACATCCACGACAACCCGATAGCCTTCCTGTACATAACGCTGCGCTTGGAGCACCGCATCATGCGCTCTTCGACCCGGTCGAAAACCGTAGCTTGATTTGGAAAATGTGGGGTCAATCAATGGTTGCAGGACTTGCAACAGGGCTTGTTGAATCAGACGATCAGTTACGGTCGGTATCCCCAGTTCCCGCTTGCCCCCTCCTGACTTGGGTATCTGCACCCGGCGTACCGGTTGTGGCCGATATGTTCCCGTTTGCAGTTCTTCCCGTATCCGAGGCCATTCGGTCTTGAGATGCTCTATCGTAGCCTCAATCGTCAATCCATCTACCCCTGCACTGCCGCGATTGGCCTTGACACGTTTCCACGCCAATACCATATTCGCTCTTGCGACAACCTGCGTGAGCAGGTCATTTCGCCCTAAACCTTCCGGTTCATGTTGCGCCAATCCTGCTTCACCACGTCCGATACCCGGCAGGGCTTCACCCTGCCATCTCTCGGCTCGCTCTGGTTTCCCAGACTTCTGATGCATGGCATGATCAAGCAACATAGCTTCAGGTTTTCCTACTCGTTCAGCCCTTCACTCCGTTACCGGGAGCTACTATGGCCTCTGCTGACTTCTCACTCCACATTGCTGCGTCGCCCTTTCAGGCATAAGGCGAGATCTCCCCAGGTAAGAACGCAATCCTTCACCGCACAACCGCCCGATCTACGCTGCCTGAACTTTGACCACGAGAGCTTTGCAGTCTTTGGCCTGCTCGCCCTGTTCGGCTTCGCTTCGTTCGCTGTGGTCAACTTACGGGAGGACTTGCACCTCCAAGATTGCGCCCATGCTGGGCGCACTAAACCTAAAAAGCCGCTTAAAAGCGGCTTTTTATAAAAACAAGTGCCCGAGAGGAGATTCGAACTCCTACACCTTTCGGCGCTACCCCCTCAAGATAGTGTGTCTACCAATTTCACCACTCGGGCTTGTCAATATGCTGAAATACTAATATTTCAGTGAGAATAGAAGGACTCGAACCTTCGACCCTCTGCTTAAAAGGCAGATGCTCTACCGACTGAGCTATATTCTCAACCTATAACGAAGGTACAGGAGAGTACCGGAACTTACTTATTCTGGTATCTCTGGCGCTTCTTGTGCCTATTCTTACGGCGCATTTTTTTACGCTTGTGTACCGCCATTTTATGACGTTTTCTTTTTTTTCCGCAGGGCATATAGTAAGTGTCTTTCCTCTTGTTTTAAAGGCAGATAATATAGAAAGTTTTTTTAAAACCGCAAACCTTATTTCATCATTAAGCACAAAATCATCATATTTATCACCACTCATATTTGGCCTGTTCTGCTATCCGTCCAGACCCGCGTCCCCATGTTGATGCTCTGTGGTCATAACGCTCTCTGATACCGATAAATATGTCAGATCATACGACAAGCAACCCTTGACCCGTTAGTTAATGCGGAGAGTTCCCCGCACTTTATCAGGCATTCATGTATTTGAAGAAATCCTTATTGTCTTTGGTATCAGCCATTTTTTCACGCATGAACTCCATGCATTCGATAGGGTTCTTGTCGGCAAGATACTTTCTGAGAAGCCATGTTCTGGAAAGTTCTTCCTGTGAAAACAGCAACTCTTCCTTACGGGTACCGGAGCGAAGAATATCGATGGATGGAAATATCCGACGTTCCGAAAGCCGGCGATCAAGCAGAAGCTCCATATTACCAGTACCTTTGAACTCTTCAAAAATAACATCATCCATTCGCGAACCAGTATCAACAAGAGCTGTTGCAATAATTGTGAGACTGCCGCCTTCTTCAATATTACGAGCTGCACCAAAGAAACGCTTTGGTTTAGTAAGCGCGTTGGCATCAATACCGCCCGAAAGTATTTTTCCAGAGTGAGGAATGATGGTATTATGCGCCCTTGCAAGTCGGGTGATTGAATCAAGCAGTACCACTACATCCCTACCGACCTCAACAAGTCGTTTAGCCTTTTCAAGAACCATATCAGCTACAAGAACATGACGTTCGGGATCCTCATCAAAGGTTGAACTCACGACTTCTGCAGGAACACTCCGAGCCATATCGGTCACCTCTTCAGGACGTTCATCAATAAGAAGAACAATAAGATAAACCTCCGGATGATTTTTTATGATTGCATTGGCAATCATCTGCAGGAGCATGGTCTTGCCTGTTTTCGGCTGCGCGACAATCAAACCTCTCTGCCCTTTTCCAATAGGGGTAAATATATCCATTATGCGACCGCAGGCTTCAGACTGTTTGGTTTCGAGTTTGAGGCGTTCGCGAGGAAAAAGAGGGGTGAGGTTTTCAAAATAAGGTCGTTCTCGGGTGATTTCGGGATCGTTGCCATCAATAGTGTTAATCTTAAGCAAAGCAAAAAAACGCTCTCCCTCCTTGGGCGCTCTTACCTGACCTGATACCGTATCTCCGGTGCGCATGTTGAAACGCTTGATTTGAGATGGAGATACATAAATATCGTCAGGGGATGAGAGGTAGTTATAATTAGCAGATCGTAAAAAGCCATAGCCTTCCGGGATTACCTGGAGTACGCCGGTATTAACCATAACGTTGCCACTTTCAGAATCAGAATTCTTCTGTGACTGCGCCTCGATAATTTTAAAAATCAGCTCTTCCTTGCGTAAACCTGCTGCTACTACACCAATCTCTTTAGCTAAAGCATGTAATTCATAAACTTTCTTTTTCTGGAGCATATTGATGTCCAGACCTTTAAAACCCGAATTGTTCGACATTGTAATTTTATTCAACGCTTGTTATTTATAAAAAAATTGGAATGGGTCGGATAGAACGTCGCCTATACACACCGGACCCAACATAATGGCCGATGCCGATAAATCAACTAAGGAGATTGCCTTTAACGCTTTGCCATGTAACATGAAAGCAGGAAAAAGAAGATGACTGGGGAAATGTATAATTGAGATAACGGGATAATCAGTACAATGATATTATGGAAAGGGGATATTCCCTTTTACATGTATGAAGAATTTTTGTGGCTTGACTTAAATATAAAACTTTTTTTAATAAAAAAACGGGTTTAAAACTAAGGCCTTATTTCATATACCGGATGCAATAATATCTCCGGCAAGATAAAAAGAACCGGTCACTAAAATCAGGTCATGCTCACCAACCTTTTTACGCAGATAGTCCAGTCCCTCATGTCCGGTAAAGTATGCAGTTGCTCTACCACCTTCCTGGTTACATAAGAAGCAGAGTTCTTCGGCTGGGACACTTCGTTCAGAGGGAATATTGACCGTAACAAAAGTACAATGCAGACGGAGAAGTTCACGGACAACAGCCTGAGCATCCTTATCCGAAGCCAGACCTAGAATTACGTATACGTTATGATATGCATGACGAAATGCAAGCAGAGTATTAACAGTTTCCCGCATGCCGTCAGGATTGTGCGATACGTCAAGGAGTACCGTTGGATTTTTCGCAACCCTTTCAAGCCGAGCCCTGTAACCAGTATGCCATAATGTTTCAAGGCCGGAATAAATATCTTTTGATGCAATGCCTGCATCTTCAGCTACCATGACGGCAAGAACAATATTGGAAGCATGAAACAAGCCTGTGAGAGGAATTTTAAGTGCAGAATAATGTCTTAACGCACTCCTTACATCAAGCTCCAGCATTCCCGGCTCAGCAGACAAAACTTTGCTGACCACATCTTTTCCAGCTACATACAAGGGAGCCTCGCATAATTCAGCCTGTTTCTGTATTGGCAAAAAAGCCTCTGGCTCAGTAACGGCCGTAAATACCCTGCTGCCCTTTTTAATAATTGCTGCTTTTTCAGCCGCAATCAAGGCAAGTGTCCCCCCCAGCCAGTCAGTATGGTCTATACCAATACTTGAAATCACGGCATAAGATGAATCCACTACATTGGTGGCATCCAACCGCCCCCCCATACCGGTTTCTATAATAGAAACATCAACTCCTTTATCGGCAAACCAAGCAAATGCTATAGCTGTTGTAGCCTCAAAAAATGTGGCCTGGTTTTGAAGGACTGCATCTTTGAAAAGAGAACAATAGCCCGCAACCTCCTCACATGAAATCTGTTCGCCGTTGATGCGAATTCTTTCTGTGAAATCAACCAGATGAGGTGAGGTGTAAAGCGCTGTTTTTTTCCCACTGGCCTGAAAAATCGAAGCAAGTGCCGCCGCCACGGTGCCTTTACCGTTCGTTCCGGCAATATGAACAACCAGTCCTAATTTTTTATGAGGAGATCCAAAAGAATTCAGCAGCGTATGCACACGATCAAGTCCTGGCTTTATTCCGAACCGATGGAGTGGATATAGAAAATCAAGTGCTTCCTGATAAGTCACTGCTGTCTGCTAACTGTTATGAATGGACACAAGAGCTGATTTGACAACCTCTTCGACGGTGAGATCCGGGTGTTGTTCCAGAATACCACTAACAGCTTTCTGCACCGTAATTCTGGAAAATCCCAACGTGACAAGTGCATTGATTGCATCTTCCCGGAACCGGTTTGTTGTAGTGTCAGCCGTTACGGCTAAGCCACCTACAGAAGGGAGTTTCAGGATTTTATCCCTTAATTCAAGAATAATTCTTGCAGCGGTTTTCTTGCCAACTCCAACAATACCGTATAGCCGTTCGGGCGCGTTGGCGAGTATTGCTTCGTGAACATCCTTAACAGGTAATCCCGAAAGAACGGCAAGGGCAAGCTTGGGACCTACGCCTGAAGTAAGCAAAAGCAGTCGGAACAATTGACGTTCCTCTTCCTTTGAAAAACCATATAACTGGAAAGAATCCTCTCTGACAGAAAGATGAGAAAACAACAACACCTCGCTGCCCGTTTCGGGCAGCTGACGATGTGTGCTTGCGGAAATCAGAAAGCGGTAGGCTATACCAGAAACCTCAACAACAGCCTCTTCTGGTAAGAGCAATACCAGTTTGCCGCGAAAATATGCAAACATGAATGAGATTTAATGGAAACCCTGTCTCAAAACTGAAGTTGTAAAATTATTTACAGACTTTTAAGACCCGGTATCAAACGTTGAAGATCAATATTTTCGCTCTATCAATAATGCTCACTATTCTCTCTTAATCAGCTTTCACGTAACTGTTTAAAAGTCGTGTCAACTGTGACTTTTTACGGGATGCTTTATTCGCATGAATGTAATTCTTTACCCCGAGTCTATCGAGTTTCTGAACAGCTGAGCGGTAAGCGACTTCAACTACTGCTTTATCTGCACTGGTATCAATCAGTTTCTGCATTGTTTTGACAAGAACTTTCAGCTCTTTTTTCCTTGATCTGTTCCTGGCATTTCTTTTTTCTGACTGCCGCAGTCTTTTTTCAGCCGATTTGTGTAAAGGCATATAAGGGTGCTGTTAGGATAAAAAATTGTTTAATAACAAACGGTTTGCAATATAAAACAATCAAGTAACAAACCAAAGGGTAAGCTTGAAAATTACAAAAAGCGATGCAGGTATGATAGTCTAAGATGGTACATTGAACACCAAATCCCTCAATACCGTAGGGATCACAACCCTTCTTTTTCTTATATTGCGCCAAATTTCATCATACTAAATTACCTGTATTATGAGCCTGATGATTAGCATTTCCGGGATAAGAGGGATTGTTGGCGACAGCCTGACCCCGAAAAACCTCAATACATTTGCATTGGCTTTTGCATCCTGGGTTCTGCGCAATAAAACAGAACGAAAGGAGAACTCCCAGGAGAAAAGGCCTCTAATTGTTATCGGCAGGGATACAAGGCCAACAGGACAGGCAATCGGCAACCTGATCAGCAATACTCTGGTACTTTGTGGATGTGATGTGATCGATATTGGCATCGCTACGACTCCAACCGTTGAAATTGCCGTTGCTGCAGAATCTGCCGATGGCGGACTTATCATTACCGCATCTCACAACCCTGTTGCATGGAATGCGCTTAAAATGCTTAATCACCGAGGAGAGTTTTTAAGCGGCAAGGAAGTTGACGAACTGCTTGAAATTGCTGAAAAAGAGCTGTTTGTCTATGCACACTGGGACACCATCGGCACAATCACACAAAATGACCGATATGATGACCTGCATATCGAAAAAGTCCTTCAACTCCCCTTTATTGATCCCGCTACCATTGCAGCACAGCAATTCCGAGTACTTGTAGACTGTGTTGAAGGCGCAGGTTATTCGATTGTTCCTCGGCTTTGCGCTAAGCTTGGCATGGATCACCTTGTCCCTGTCGCATGCGGTGGAAGTGGACTGTTTCCACGAAACCCCGAACCGATAGAAGAAAATCTTTCCAGCACCATTACGGCCCTCAAAGAAAGCAAATGCGATTTTGCACTCGTTGTTGATCCTGATGTCGACCGGCTCGCTGTAATCTGTGAAGATGGTTCGCTTTTTGGTGAAGAGTACACCCTGGTTGCCTGCGCTGATTTTTACCTCAAGCAGAAAAAAGGCCCTGTTGCCAACAACCTTTCAAGCAGTCGCGCACTGCGAGACATTGCAGAGAAGTATGGTGTGGAATGCCATAGCGCAAAAGTTGGTGAAGTCAACGTCACCGAGCTCATGAAAAAGGTGAATGCCGTCATCGGTGGAGAGGGAAACGGAGGGGTTATACTTCCCGAACTTCACTACGGTCGGGATGCGTTGGCTGGTATTGCACTGTTCGTTCAGGCGTTCACCTTCTGGCGCACAGAAAACAACGGCGGAACGCTCTCCCAATTCAGGCAGCAATTTCCGGACTACGTTATGTCAAAGCAGAAAATCATGCTTGGCTCAACTGATCGCAACTCCCTTGAAAACATCTTTTCCGATATTGCCCGGCACTATCATACCGCAACGGCAAACACTCTCGACGGACTGAAACTTGATTTTGCTGACAGCTGGGTTCATTTAAGGCCATCAAATACCGAACCCATTGTGCGAATTTATGCCGAAGCTCCGTCAAAGGATCAGGCTGAAAAACTTGCGAGCGAAGTGAAGCATGCGATCGAGAAAAGAACACTCAAACGTTGATAGCCTTATACTGGCATTTGTTCTCACCCGAAATCCATGACTAATAACCAATCGACAAAAAAAAGTTTCAAGCCACAGCAGGATGAAACACTTCAAAAAAAGAAAGGAAGTTCAGTTGACCGCTATATAGTCTCCCGCCTTCTAACCTATGTAAAGCCATACAAGGGCCTTATTTTTGCAGCCATAGCGATAACAATCGCAGGCTCTTTTCTCGCGCCTTTAAGACCTTATCTGACCAAAATCGCCATTGATGATTATATCGCCAAGGGCGATTTCAAGGGACTGACGATCGTCAGTATTATACTTGCAGGTGCTATACTCCTTGACGGCATAAAACAGTACATAACAACCTGGTTCACACAGATTATCGGTCAGAAAGCGGTGTTCGACATCAGAATGGATATTTTCGCACACCTGCAGAAACTTCCGGCAAGATTTTATGACCGAAACCCCATAGGACGCCTTATTACTCGCGCGACCAATGATGTCGAATCACTGAATGAAATGCTGTCCAGCGGGATAATCACTATTCTTGGCGACATTCTGCAGCTTTTTTTTATTGTGGTGCTGATGGTTTGGACAGACTGGCAATTGACCATTATAGTCCTGAGCATTCTCCCCCTGATGATTTATGCTACCATCAAATTTAAAAACAAAGTCAGGGTAGCGTTCCAGGATGTTCTCACCAACGTGGCCCGACTGAACACGTTTTTTCAGGAACATATTACCGGAATGACGATCGTTCAACTGTTCAACCGTGAAGAACGCGAGTCCAGGAAATATGCCGCCATAAATGCCGATCACAGAGATGCTAATATCCGGACAGTCTTTTATTTCTCCATTTATTATCCACTGATTGAGGTTTTGAGCGCTGCCGCAGCAGGCCTTGTCATCTGGTATAGCGGTATCCGCCTGCTCAAGGCAGACCTCACCATAGGTGTGGTTATCTCATTTGTTCAGTATATCTGGCTGTTTTTCCGCCCCCTGCAGCATCTTTCTGACAGGTTCAATGTTATTCAGACAGCCATAGCAAGTTCAGACCGTATCATCAGACTGCTCGACGAACACGAGGGAATCGAAGAACCCTCTGGATTTAACCAACTTGCATCGTTCAAAGAAAGTATCAGGTTCAACAATGTCTGGTTCGCCTATGAGCAGGAAAACTGGGTTTTAAAAGATATCTCATTTGACATAAAGCATGGCGAAAAGATTGCAATTGTTGGTGCAACAGGAAGCGGAAAAACCACGTTGATCAATATTCTCTCCAGACTTTATCCCTTCTCAAAAGGATCGGTAACCATTGACGGCATTCAGTTGCAGGAAATACCTGAACTCGCTTTGAGAAAACTTGTCGGTGTTGTCATGCAGGATGTTTTTCTGTTTTCCGGAACAATAAAGGAAAACCTTGCGTTCGGCAATCCTGAAGTTTCTGATGAAGCGATAAGGGAAGCAGCAAAAATTGTAGGAGCAGATAGGTTTATTGAGCAACTTCCTGGCCGATACGAGTACAAGGTTCTTGAAAACGGCACAGGGCTTTCATCCGGCCAGAAACAACTGATAGCCTTTGTGCGAGCACTCCTCTACAATCCTGAAATTCTAGTCCTTGATGAAGCAACCAGTTCGGTTGACACTGAGACTGAATCACTTATCGATTCGGCAACTGCCCGACTCATGAGTAACCGTACCTCCATTATTATTGCCCATCGACTCTCGACCGTTCAGAAAGCCGATAGAATCATAGTGCTGCATAAAGGAGTAATCAGGGAAACGGGAAACCATCAGGAACTTCTCGCTGAAAGAGGGCTCTACTACAAACTTTACCTGCTGCAACATCCCGAACAAACCATATCCAGAACGTAATAACGTTTACAGGCTGCTGTCTCTGAGCACACTGACCGGTTCAAGTTTAGCCGCTCTTGCTGACGGCAGAATTGCTGAGAGAGTGCTTATTAAGACAGTTATACCGATAATAAGAATAAAATAAAGGGGATTATACGACATACTGAATCCCTTTTGAGTCAGTGGACCCTGGGAACTTTCGACCGGGAGACTGGCAAACAAATTAATTGAACCTATAGCAAGAACTCCTCCAGCAAGCGCACCCGCCAATCCTACCATAAATCCCTCAAGAACAAACATACTGACCAACTGCAATGCTGAAAATCCCAACGACTTCATAATGGCAATGTCACGGCTCTTTTCAAACACGGTGGTAACCAGAATATTTGCCACCCCAAACCCCGACACAATCCCCACAAACGCAACAAGAGAAAAAACGATATAGCCAATACGTGCAAACAAAGTGAGTACGCTTGCATTTTCCTCCTGCCAGGTTAAACATCGATATCCGGTAATCTTTTCCAGATCCCTTGCCAGCAGAGAATTGTCAAGCGGATCAGAAACTTTCAAAGCAATGCCCGAAACCTTGTTTGCCGGCAATCCCTCAATTATCTGGCCAAGCTTGAGAGAAACAAAAACACTATTGTCAACGGCATTAACTCCAGAAAAAAAAATACCCGCCACCTTGCATTGCCGGCTTTGCCCCGAAGCTGGGATAATAATAACTTCATCATTCAACTTGAGATTCATATCCCGAGCAACAGTCCGTCCAACAAGAAGCGCGTTGTGCGTTTTTTGAAACGTATCAATATCGCCGCTGAGCAGTTTTTTCCGAATACCACTGATAGCGTCCTCTTTTTCAATCAAAACGCCTTTGAGAAGCAATGGCTGGTTCCGGCTTCCTTTAACTGCCATAACCTGCGACTCAACATAAGGAGATGCGGCAATAACCTGTTTTTCATATTGCGGCAAACTGAAAACACTGAGTATCTGGCGATAATTCCTTACCTCTTCCTTCTCCTGTTTCTGGATATGATTTTCAACAATCGCTACGTCTGATGCCCGTTGACCCTCAACAATATTAACCGGCATGGGACGCATTTTTTCGCCCTTAACCGTAATATGCGGCGCAACATTTACAATGGTTTCAATAAAAGAATCAAGCAACCCCCGGGTCAGGGAATTGGTGGTAATCAGAACCATCGTGCTGATAGCAACACCGAAAATAGTGGTCAATGTCTGGCGGCGACGTCCAAGCAGATGACGCACGGCTATATCAAACAATGTTTTCAGCATGACGAACCTGCTGAGGAGAACAACGGTGACAGTTCACAGTAACATTGCACCGTTTTAACATCTACAAGTAACATGTGCTTATAATCCTACCTTTGTCAAATCAAGTCCTTCAACATCAAAATCAATAACTTTTTCACCGTTTTGAGAAAATTGAGCAGCTACTTTCACCTGCTTTGCGTTTTTGATTTCCCTGATGAAATTTTTCGGATTGTCAATGAATAATAAGTCATTCCTCCTGTCACTCGGCTTATTCACCACAATCCAGTCCGCATTTCCCCCATCAAACGCTACCCGTATCTTGTCTCCAGTGTAAAAAATACCTTTATCAACGGCAAACAGTACTTCCACTTCTGTACCTTTCACCTTTCTTATCATTATCAATCCATGATTTACCCCATCATGCGGATAAGATAAATGTATAGTGTTGTTACTCCGGACTGTAGCGGTCGAAACTTCCTGCTGCGTTACATCGTCGGTGATTTTTTCATAAATCCACCGTCCCGAACCTTCTGCCATAGGTACTCGAACCACTATCACCATAATCAGCGCTATAAAAACTGACTTGAGTTTCATAGGGATATTGTTTTTAAAATTTCAAGACTCTTTATTCAGCGATATAGTCCTCAAAATCATTGATAAACTTTTCGATGATTACACGCGCCCCCTCAAAAAGATCTTCATCGAAATCTGCAGTCCAGAATGTTTGAAGTACAGCATTCATCTCACCTTTAGCCCGCTCCCATGCCATCATGCGCATGGCAACTAATATTTTATCTTTATCCATAATTCACTTTTTGTTTACTGATAAGCAACGCGTAAAATACAAAACTCTGAAATGAGCACGAGTGTTAAGCTAAAAAAAACAGACTGAATAAGCCGGTTTAAGCTGACGGTGAATCTATTTAAAATAGGCAGATAAGGCAATAATGGTCGGTTGAAAGAGGTTACTGGCACCTGAATATGGTATATTTTTATTAAGTTGCGTTTCATACATCAAGTAATCACCAATACGGCAAGGGACTTATCCTTTCGGCATAAGCAACAGAATGAGCGACACGAACAGTAATATAACAATAGAGCGCAAGCACAGCCACGTAGAGATATGTCTTAATGGCGATATTGCCTTCAACCGGAAAACTACAGGTTTTGAACGGTTCGATTTTGTGCATAATGCTCTACCTGAAATTTGTCTTTCAGATATTGACCTTTCAACAACCTTTCTGGGCAAAAAAATCGGTGCACCGTTAATGATATCCTCCATGACCGGAGGGTACAGCGAAGCGTCCACGGTAAACCAACACCTTGCAGAGGCTGCAGAACTATTCAACATTCCGATTGGCGTTGGCAGCATGCGACAGGCGCTTGAAAATTCAGCTTACCGGGAAAGCTTTGCCATTGTCAGAAAGTTTGCTCCATCAATACAGATTTTTGCAAATATCGGAGCTCCTGAAATAGCAAAGGGTCTAACGGAAACACAAATCAACATCATGCTTGAGCTTCTGGAAGCAGATGGCCTGATCGTACATCTTAATCCCGCACAGGAACTCTTTCAGCCTGAAGGGAATACTGATTTCAAAAATGTTCTTGATCAGCTTTCAGTAATTACTGCAAAAATCCCGGTACCCGTTATAGTAAAAGAGGTAGGATGCGGCATTTCAGCCTCTGCAGCCCTGCAACTGATGGAGGCTGGGGTAAAAGTTATTGATGTCGCAGGCGCAGGAGGCATAAGCTGGCAGAAAGTTGAAGAAATCCGCTACACAAGACGGTTCGGACAGGAAACCCGTTTCAGCACACCCGCTCTGGAGGAACTGCTGAACTGGGGCATTCCCACGGCCAAATGCCTGCTTGATATCGGCACGCTTAAACAAGAACATCCCAAATTCAGCGACATTGAAATAATTGCTTCTGGAGGAATCCAGAGCGGCACTGATATTGCCAAATCGTTAGCACTCGGTGCACAGCTTGCCGCATCAGCAAGATATATGCTCAAAGCGCTTCACGAAGGAACTTTAGGAAACACTATCGAAACATGGCTGAACGATCTAAGAGCTGTCATGTTCCTGACAGGGACCTCCAACATAGCTCAGCTTCGTAAAAAAAGTCTAATCCTTAACCCATGACAGATTTCATAATGAATATGCCGATTACACAGGAACTTGTCGAAAAAAAATACCGCCTCTACCACTCGAAAATCAATGCCGCTCTTGGAGCCTGTTTCGAAAAAGAGTTACCGGTTACCCTTTACGCACCTGCCCGATATATTCTTGAAGGAAATGGCAAAAGAATCCGACCATTTCTGACACTTCTTGCATCCGAATCTGTCAGCGGTTCTTCAGAGAACGCACTCAATGTTGCACTGGCCGTAGAAATTCTCCATAATTTCACCCTGATACATGACGATATCATGGATCAGGCAGATCTCCGCCACAACAGACCAACCGTTCACAAGAAATGGAACATCAATGCTGCCATTCTGACGGGAGATATGATGATTGCCTATGCCTATGAGCTTGCCTTACAAGCTGAAAGCAACAGGCATGCCGAGCTTATCCATATCCTCAACCACGCGAACATCACTATTTGTGAAGGCCAGGCACTCGATATGGAGCTTGAAGAAAAACAGGACGCCACAATTGCCGACTACCTCGACATGATCTCAAAAAAAACAGGTCGTCTTATTTCAGCAGCCCTTGAAGCCGGAGGTGTTGCAGGAAACGCGACGGCTGATCAGCTCGGGAATCTGGTACTTTTCGGCGAAAGAATCGGCAGAGCATTCCAGATACAGGATGATTATCTGGATATTATGGCTGTGAACGGAAAGTCAGGCAAAATGGCTGGTGGCGATATCATCAATGGCAAAAAAACCTACCTCCTCCTTCGTTCCCTCGAACTTACCACAGGCACTGATCACGACCTTCTGCAGTCAATTATCATCAATAAAGGTATTAGCGCTGACAAGGTTTCTGAAGTGAAATCCATTTATGAACGGTGTGGTATCCTTGAAGAAACAGCTTCACTGATCAACAGTGATACCGAAGAAGCGCTAATGGCAATTGATCACCTTCCTTATGCCGAAGGAAGAGAATACCTGAGAGGGTATGCAAACATTCTCATGAAACGAGACTTTTAAACCGCCATGCGTTACATCAGCCTAAACTTCCATGGAAACCAATATTCTACTGCTTGTCCTGACCCTTATCCCGGGTATCGGCCCAGCAAAAATCAAATCTATCGCAAGTCATCTGCATGACCGACTGACGGATGTCCTGTACATCGATGCAGCTGACCTTATGGAAGTACCTGGAATCGGGCAACAGCTGGCGCAACAGATTTACCATTTTCTTCACCATACCCCAACCCGTCAGGCAGCCGAAAAGGCTGCTGAAACGCAGATTTCCGAGCTTCAGCGCTACCAGGCAAAAGCAATCACAATTCTTGACCAGGATTACCCTTCACTTTTAAAGGAAATCTATGATCCACCTCCCTGTCTCTTTGTACGAGGAAAACTGCCACCGGCAAACACCCCGTCCCTCTCAGTAGTAGGTACCAGGCATGCTTCGCTCTATGGCAAACAAAGTACCGACGTGCTTTGCCGTGATCTCGCCAAGTACGGAATCACCATCTTCAGCGGCATGGCTTATGGTATTGACATGGCAGCCCATACCGCCACTCTTGAGCACGGCGGGATCACCATCGCTGTACTTGCAACCGGCGTTGACACCATCTATACCGATCCAAAAGGAACACTATGGCCTAAAATACTTGAACAGGGCGCCCTCATTTCAGAAGAGTGGATTGGTTCAAAACTCTCACCAGAAAAATTTCCAAAAAGAAATCGCATTATATCTGGAATATCGTCAGGAACCATTGTGATTGAATCCGATCTGAAAGGCGGTTCACTTATCACCGCAGCAACCGCCCTTGATCAGAACCGGGAAGTGTTTGCTGTACCAGGAAGTATTTTTTCGCGAACATCACGAGGAACAAACAAGCTTATCCAGAAAGGACAGGCAAAAGCAGTAATGAATGTTGATGATATTATTGATGAACTCGCTCCAGACTTCGTAAAAAAAACGGTAATCAAACAAGCCACCTTCAATACCATGCCCTCAATCCTGCTGACGCCACAGGAGCAGACAGTCATGCAGAACATGGGCGCAGATCCAATACATATCGACACCCTTTCCTCCATATCAAACATTGATGTATCCACACTACTGGTAAATCTTTTTGAACTTGAACTGAAATCCGTCATTGTACAGCAGCCCGGACAGTTTTTCCAGAAAAAATATGCCTGAACGAACACGCAGTTAACCCCACCATAACTCTTCTATACATCGTTACTATTACTTCGAAGCTTTATTATGAAGCCTTTTCAGCTTTTTATAGTTTTTTAGCAGGGAATTCTTACCTTTGAATGTATAATTGTGACCACTTGAACATTATACGGTACCGACTCATTAACATGATAACCTTAACCATGAAATTGATGAATCATTCAAAAAGATTTATAACTGTGTCACGCCGTATTATTATGGCGGTTGTTCTTAGCCTGGTGCTGGTTGCACCCCAAACATTTGCCGCTCAAGAAAGTGGAAAAGTTGGTGTTGTAGATTCCGGTAAAATCCTGCAGCAGCTTCCAGAAACAAAACAGGCAGAATCCTCCCTGCAGACAACAGCAGCTCCATTACAGAAAGAGCTCGACCGCTTGAACCAGGACTATCAGAAGTCAGTTGCTGCATACCGCCAGCAGGCAGCATCCCTGTCAAAAGCAGCAAGAGACCAGAAAGAAAAGGAACTGAGCCTTAAAGGCCAGGCATTGGAGAAATACCAGCAGGAGAAATTCGGGCGTGGTGGCGTTATTGAAAAGAAACAACAGGAACTCCTGGTACCGATTCGCCAGAAAGTGTTGTCAGCTATTGAATCAATAGCAAAAAAGGAAGGCATTACACTTGTCATCGAAAAAAGCGCATCAGTCTATGTAACACCTGAACACGATTTAACTTTCAAGGTGATGAACCAACTGAATATCAAGTAATTATTACCTGAGTTGAAAAGAGTTGCTGTTCTTTTTCTGCATGTGATTTTACTCATAGCATCGGGATGCGGCGAACCCCATAAGGAACGCCGTTCTCCCGAAACCAGCTTTATAGGTATCAATCATCCAGTACAGGAAAGCTGGACTGTCAGGATTTCACTTACTGAATCCGGAGTAAAACGGGGCGTCATTGAAGCCGGACACGGAGCGGAATACAAAATAAACTCCGGTAATGAACATCATCTTGACCAGGGAATAAAGGTTACTTTCTTTGACATCACTGGCACTCCTACGACTACTATCACAGCCCGAAAGGCAGTGATTCACGAAAATCAGGATATTGAAGCTGAGGGAAATGTTGTTATTACATCCAGCGGAACAACGGTAATAAAAACTGAGTATATCAAACGGACAGGCAAAGATAAAATGCTTCGTTCAGACAAGCTCGTAACTATTGTCAAACCAGATGAAACCATTACTGGACAAGGGTTTGAGAGTGATCAATCATTAAAAAAATACCGGATTTTCCGGGGAAGCGGAAAAGCATTTATAAAATAATTTTGAAGGTCGTCAGTTCATGAAATTACATGTTTTAAAATCAAAAATTCACAACGCTATAGTTACCAGCGGAGATCTCGAATATGAAGGAAGCATCACTATTGACACTGAGCTTCTTGAAATGGTCGATATGATTCCCAACGAAAAAGTTCTTGTAGTCAACAACAATAACGGCGAACGATTTGAGACCTACATTATCAAAGGTGCTCATGGTTCAAGAGAAATTCAGTTGAATGGAGCAGCTGCCCGATGCGCTCTGGTTGGTGATGAAATAATTATCATGACCTTTGCCACCATGGACCCGGAAGAAGCTCGAAAGCATAAACCAATGGTTTTGATTGTTGATAAACAGAACAACCCCAAAAGCCGGCACCATGTAGGTGAAGAAGGCGAAAAGTTGTCGTAACCCCTAACACCCCACTGATAAATATTCAATGGCACTTGCAATTATCGTCATGGCTGCCGGCAAAGGCACCCGAATGAATTCCGACCTTCCTAAAGTACTGCATAAGGCAAACGGTCGCCCACTTATTGAATATGTCCTCAATACATCATGCGCCCTTGATCCAGAAGAAATTGTACTTATTATCGGGCACCAGGCTGAAACAGTCAAAGACGCTACTTCCAGATTCCCGGTGAGCACAGCTGTTCAGGAACCACAACTGGGAACGGGCCATGCCATCATGCAGGCAGAAGCTCGTCTCAGGCATTTCGATGGAGAGGTACTCATCCTCTCCGGTGACGCTCCGTTAGTGAACGTTCAAACGCTCAAAAAACTGATTGCATTTCACCAGTCAAGAAATGCTGTGGCAACAGTTCTGACCGCAGACATTGAAGATCCAACAGGATACGGAAGAATTATTCGACAGAAAGAGAGTGACAGCGTCCTGAAAATCGTGGAACAAAAAGATGCTTCGGCACAGGAACTCGCTGTTCATGAAATAAATTCAGGCATTTACGTTTTCGATGCACAAACACTTTTCGAGGCCTTGGGAAAAATCAATACAAACAATGCTCAACAAGAGTACTATTTGACAGATGTGTTCGGCATCTGCTTCCAGAACGGCAAACGTGTCTGCGCCTTCAAAACAGATAACTCCAACGAAATTATCGGCATCAATACACCCGAACAGCTTAAAGAAGTAGAACGGCTACTCATGCTGGAATAACAATTCGAAACTGAAAAGACTTTAATCGAAAAATCAGGCACTGTAAAGAAGGAAGAGACTTCAGTATATTCAGTGCTCAGGAGGGGGGCTGACCAAGTCCAGCATCAGGCTGGCTACTTTCTGGAACGTCGAGGTTTTTTGGCCTCCATCTCTTCCACCATTTTCTGCCTGGTTGGCACAGCGTGAGTATTTGGAGAGGAAAGATCTATATCAGGGCTGTCGTTTTGTATTCCAGTATCACGCATGGAATAGAACTCTACAAGATTTCCATCAGGATCCATGACAAAAAAGGCTTTACCTTCCCTGCGATGAGCCGGACGGGTAACAATATGCACGCCTCGTTCATCAAGATAATGAACCGCTTCATCCACCTCAGCATCCGAAGAGAGCCTGAACCCGAAATGATCAACCCTGATATCTCTTGCCTGAGGTGAACCAGGCGTTTCCGCCTTCACAAGCACCAGCATATCCGAGTTGACACGCAGATAGGAAATGTTTGCACCAACCCTGTGATCAAGTGTAAGACCAAGAATACCGCCGTAAAATTCTTCAGCGAGACGCAGGTCATTGACGCGAAGGGTAATCTGATTAATCCCCGTCAGTTTCATCATCTTCTTCAGTTACAACAATCTTTTTTTCAACAGGTTTGTCTATAGTGTAGTCGTATTTATGCTCAAAGTACTCAGTAACAGCCTTATGTGACGACTTTTCACGGCATTCGAATTCAAGACTGATAGCTATCTGTTCTGGAAATACCTTGTCCGATTCAGATTCGCTGGTCGGCGTACGAGTCATCTCCTTATAGGGAAGAAGCTTTTCTTCAAGTTCTGCACGCTCTTCATCATGCAGCTTTTTTGCTTTTTTTGAAATAGCGACAACTGTTTCATACAAATTCGAGTGCGCACTTCTCAACTTATTCAAGTCAACAGGTTTAACCGACATTGCACTTTATTTTACGTTTTTAAAAGAAATTTAGTGATTTTTGCCGTAACTGTATCAACCGCTTGCTCAAGATTATCATTAACAACCACTTCATCAAACCGGTCAGCATATTCCAGCTCCAGCCGAGCCCTCTCCAGACGGACGTTCAGACTCTCTTCATCCTCACTCTCCCGTCCTGTAAGTCTCTGTTTTAACACCTCCATATTTGGTGGCTTTATAAACAGCAATAATGAATTATCAGGAAATAATTTCTTGAGATTCAAAGCGCCCTTAACATCAAGGTCCAAAAGAAGATGTATGCCCGAATCAATGACTTCAAGGGTTTTATCAAGCAGTGTGCCGTAATTGTTTCCAAAAAAGAACTCATGTTCTATAAAGCCACCGGTACGTATCTTATCCTCAAATTCTTCCTTGGATAGAAAATGATAATTGAGGCCATCCACCTCTCCGGCTCTTTTTTGTCTGGTTGTAGCTGATACCGAAAACCTGATATTCGGTATTCGATCAAGTACCAGTTTAGCTATTGTAGATTTGCCGGTCCCCGAAGGAGCCGAAAAAACAACAAGCTTTCCCTGTAACCTCTCTTCAGCCATAACATTACTCTATATTTTGCAGCTGCTCTCTGATTTTTTCCAGATCTTCCTTGATCTGTACAATTTTCTGGGAAATGTCAGCATTTTGAGACTTCGATGCAATCGTGTTTGCTTCCCGCAACTGCTCCTGAAGCAGAAAATTCAGTTTTCTGCCGGTACCACTTTCATCGTTTTTCAGCTCTTCAATAAAAAACTTGTTATGACTGGCAAAGCGGGTTAGCTCTTCAGTGATATCAAGTTTGTCAGCCGCAAGAACCAGTTCCATCTCCAGACGGTCACGACTGTACGTCAAATCCTTTCCAGCAACTGCCTCAACTTTTGCTGCAAGCCGTTTTCTCACGGTTTCAAGATTATCAGCCGCAAGGGTGAAAACAAGAGCGAGGGTTTTTTCAATCTCTGCAATTCTTCCAATAAAGTCTATGGAGAGCTCTTCGCCTTCCCTGCGTCTCATTGCCTTGAGACGGTCAATTGCTTCCTGCAGAAGATTTTTGACAAAAGGCCACAGTGTATCAGAACTGTCAAGGAAGGTAGTGCTGTTATCGAATATCTCCGGAAACCGGAGCAGATGCTCAAGAAGAACAGGCGCATCAATTTCGGCTTCCCTTTTAATGGTATCCATAAGCCCTTTATAGGCTTTTACCTTCGCGACATTGATACCAACCGATACTGGCTGTTCCTCATCAAGCTGGATCTGAATAAAAGCAGATATCTTACCCCTCTGAAAATGGGCCCGTATCATTTCACGGACTTCAAGCTCATAAGAAAGAAGTTGACGAGGAAGTTTAACACTTATTTCAGCGAAACGGTTATTGACGGAGCGCAGCTCAACAATTGCCTTTACACCACTGTCAACTGACTCTGCGCTGCCATATCCGGTCATACTTTCCAACATAAGTGTCCTCTAATGCTTTCTTTGTTAAAAAGATACCGCTCTAATAGCCTGTTTATTTGCGAAGATCAAGTTCGCCGATCACTGTACGGTACCGCAGAATATCAACGTTTTTCAGATAGTTCAGCATTTTTTTGCGTTTAGCTACAAGCATAAGCAAGCCACGACGGGAGTGCTTGTCCTTAGGATGCTGCTGCAGATGACTGGTAAGATCGGTTATCCTGCGGGTATATAAGGCAACCTGAACCTCAGATTTCCCTGTATTCTTCTCAGAAGCGCCAAACTGGGTAATGACTTCGGCTTTAAATTCTTTTGTCAGGCTCATATCTCTTCGTTTGTTATATTAAATCGGTTGATTCGGAATATAATATTATTAGCAATACAACTCTACCGTTTTTTTATCTTTTTCCATCTGCAATTTCAGCTCCTCAAGAGATGAAAATTTTCGTTCCTCTCTGATAAACCTGAGCAAACTGAACTTGAGTACCTTCCCATAGAGGTCACCACTGAATCCCAGCAGGTAAGCCTCAACGGTTTTAATCCCTTCGCTTGAAACCGTGGGACGAACCCCAATATTCATCATAGCCATATAAGAGATTCCGCTCACAGAGGTTCGCGCCATATACACCCCCGAACACGGCAGCAGTTTATCGGAATCAGACAATGTTATGTTGACCGTAGGAAACCCCAGCTCCCGACCTCGCTTATCTCCATCGACCACAGTACCCGTAATCATGTATGGAGAACCAAGGAACTCATTAGCTTCCTCAATCCTGCCGCTGTCCAGCAACGTCCTTATCCTGGTGCTCGATAAGTGTTCATTACCAATCAGCACTTCATCAACAACCTCAACATCAAACCCCAACTCCTGCCCCAGGTATTCAAGTGTCTTGCGGCTCCCGCTCCTGTCACGACCGAAAGCATGATCATACCCTACAATTATACTTTTTGCGCCAATCAGTTTCACAAGAACATTCCGAATAAAGTCGTCGGAAGTCCGTGATGCAAAATCGGGGGTAAAGCGAACAACAAAAAGAAGATCGACGTTCTCTTCTGCAAGAAGATCAATTTTTTCCTCAAGGGTAGTCAACAGTCCAAGAGGGCCAGAGACATCCCCTTTCAGTACCCTTCTGGGATGCGGCTCAAAAGTCACAATAACACTTCTCAAACGACGAAGGCCGGCAAGAGCAACCATCCGAGCAATAATCATCCGATGCCCCTTATGCACACCATCGTAGGAGCCTACCGTCACAACAGAATCGATGGGAATAAATTCAACAGGAGAGCGCGATCCGTAGTTAAACACCTGATTATTATCATACTCAACAATACGCATACGTCCTTTTATCTCCCTTCACCCGATCGGGGTAGTAGTTGATGCCTGCCGAAGAATATCGTCAATAGTGTCCGAAACGGTTCTGGCGAACCTCAATTCATAAGGGCCGATAGAGACCCGCCTGAGGGAAGCTAAATAACCCCCGACACCAAGCGCAGCACCGAACTCCTGCGCAATAACCCTTATATAAGCGCCTTTGGAAACATGAAGAATAAAATAAACCATCGGAAGTTCAACGCGGGTAACCTCAAAACGATGGATAACAATCTCTTTTGCCTTTCGTTCCTTGATCTCCACTCCCTTGCGGGCAAGTTCATACAACCGCTTTCCATTATGCCACGCTGCCGAATGCATGGGCGGTTGCTGCAGATGCGTCCCGACAAAATCAGATGCAACCGAGCGGATCTGCGTCTCCGTCAAATGATCTACACCACAGTGCCCATATTCTTCAGTTTCAGCATCCTGGCTTGCCGTCATGACTCCAAGCTTTATCGCGCCGTCATAAACCTTGTCAAGGACTTCAAGGGTGGATATTTCTTTGGTTTTACGGCCGGAAGCAAGAATAAGCAGACCCGTTGCTTTGGGATCCAGCGTACCGCAGTGACCCACTTTTCTCTTAAACCCACTGCACTTATAAGTATTCCTGATTTTTGCCACTACATCAAACGATGTCCAGTCCAGCGGCTTATCAATCAATAAAAATTCGCCTTCATCACGCAAAGGCTCCGTATTCAGGCTTATTTCCATGCAAACTGTTTACAAAAAAAATACTCTTATTAATCACGCTCAACAGGCCCTTTTCTAACCTCATTCAAAAGCTGCTCAATTCTGTTAGCACGCTCATAAAGGTGATCCTCATGAAACTCCAGTTCAGGAATACGCCTGAACTGGTGCCGAATCTTCGATGAAAGAATCATCCTGATACTCTTTGTAGTATCCCGCAGGAAAGCCATTGCTTTCTCCTGCTCTTTTTCAGAACCGATAATAGAAACATATACTCTGGCAATGCTCAAGTCGGCAGTAACCTTCACTTCAACAACCGTAACTATCGCTCCACCACGGGGAACCTCCTTCTGAAGGATTGCTCCAAGTTCCTGTTGCAGCAACGATGCAACTCTCTCAGTACGTATCGACATATATCAACAATAAGCAGTTCAAAGTTTTCTCTTTTTCTCGACGATTTTATAGGCCTCAACAACATCACCGACCTTAATATCATCATAGTTCTTCAGGCTCATACCACACTCATAACCGGCATCAACTTCCTTGACATCATCCTTGAAACGTCGGAGCGCAGCAAGCTGTCCTTCGTAAATCTGAACACCATCCCGGAGAAGACGAACTTTCGAGTCACGGAAAACCTTGCCTTCAAGCACATAGCATCCACCGACATTACCGACTTTCGGCACCTTAAAGACCTGACGGACCTCAAGAGAACCAAGACTCTCCTCATGCAGTTCAGGAGAAAGCATTCCTTCAAGCGCTTTCTCAACATCTTCAAGCACATGATAAATGACGCTGTAAAAACGAACATCAAGATCTTCCTTTTCAGCGAGCTTTTTAGCATTGACGTTTGGCCGGACCCTGAACCCTATAATAATGGCATCCGAAGCCGCCGCCAGCAACACGTCTGTTTCAGTAATCTGTCCAACGCCCTGATGAATAATCTGTACCTTGACCTCATCATTCTGAATCTTCATAAGGCCGTCAGCAAGCGCCTGAATGGACCCGTCTGTATCAGCTTTAATAATAACACTCAACTCTTTCATCAAACCTTCCTTGATCTGACGGGCAATACTGTCAAGCTTGACACGAGTACTACGACGGAAATCGTGCTCACGACGTATTACCTGGCGTTTCTGTGCAAGATCACGAGCATCTCTGTCTGTCGACATAACCGTCAACGCATCGCCTGACTGCGGAAGATCCTCAAATCCCAGCACTCTAACCGGCTGTGAAGGGTTTGCAAAAAGAATCCTCTTACCACGTTCATCCATAAGAGCTCGAACCTTGCCCATGGTATTGCCGGCAACAAAAGGATCCCCGACCTTCAGAATTCCGCGCTGAACAAGAACGGTGGAAATAACACCCTTGCCCTTATCGAGTTCAGATTCAACAATAATACCACTGGCATTAATCTCTCTCGAGTAGTTCCCCTTAAGCTCGCGCATTTCAGCTTCAGTCAACACTTTTTCCATGAGCTCGGCAATACCGATACCCTTCTTCGCTGAAATCTCCTGACACTGGTAGGTTCCGCCCCACTCTTCAACCAGCACCCCTGCTTCCGAAAGCTGGGTTTTGATTTTTTCAGGATTAGCTTCAACTTTATCAATTTTATTAAGAGCAACAACAATAGGTACACCAGCCGCCTTGGCATGGTTTATAGCCTCAATGGTCTGAGGCATGACACTATCATCAGCCGCGACAACAAGAATAACAATATCAGTCACCTGAGCACCCCTTGCCCGCATAGCGGTAAAGGCTTCATGGCCAGGCGTATCAAGGAAGGTGATTTTTCTACCACCTTCAACCGTCACTTCATAAGCACCAATATGCTGGGTAATACCACCCGACTCACCGGCAACTACTTTACTGCTGCGGATATAATCGAGCAGCGAAGTCTTTCCGTGATCGACATGTCCCATAATAGTGACAACCGGAGGGCGGGTCTGCAAATCAGCTTCAGCATCCTCCTCAACAGCAACCGCAGTTGCCTCAACCTCAGAAATAAATTCAGCCTCAAAGCCAAACTCAAGCGCAATCAACTCAATCGATTCCTTATCAAGCCGCTGATTGATCGTAACAAACTTACCAAGCGCAAAACACTTCTGGATAATCTCCTTGGCTGTAATTCCCATAAGCTCCGCAAGTTCATGCGGCGAAGCATACTCAGTAACCCTTACAATCATCCGCTGCGACTCACGGAAAGCCTCATCCTCTTCATGTTCGCGCTCACGCTCGTTTTTACGCATCTTGCGGAACTTCTGGCGTGACCCCGTACTGCTGCGATCATCTATACCACTGATGGTTTTTTGAATATTTGCCGAAATTACCTTGTCATCAACCTCAGGCTTCTTTTTCTTCTTACCACCTTTCTTCTTTTTAATGCCAGCACCTTCACCAGCCACCACCGGCTTTGGCTTAACATCACTCACAACCTTGGCAGGTTTTTTTGGAGTGATCAGTTTCTCTTCCACATGCACATCTTCCGTTACCTTAGGTTCAAACTCATCTTTCAGAGCATCAGCCTGTTCCTTGAAATTCTTTTTCCGGTTTTTCTTATTTCTTCCGGCATGCATATCAAGAGTACCAAGCACCGTAAGTCCCCCCATCATCTGCGGAGCATCAAACGAAACAAGATGCTCGTTGGCCGTAGGTTCCTCTCTTTGAAAAGTAGGAGCAGGGATATCAATAAGCTCTATCGGCTCACTGAGATCGGCAACATCTGGAAGAACGGCAACTTCAGGAATAACGGTAATTTCAGGCAGAGCAGAAACTTGATTTAAAGGAGGAGCTTCGAGCTGAACAGATTCTTCAGCCCGAACAAAATCCTCAGTTTGAACAGAAGCTTCAGGTGACTCAGAACGTTCAGACGTTTCCACAATAACAGGCACTACTGAAACGTCAGAAACGTCAGGAACTTCTGCAACAGCAATCTCCGGCTCTACCGGAGTATCCAATGCTTGAGTTCTGGCTGGCACAACATCATGCACAGGCTCTTTTTTCACTTCAACAGCAACAACTACTGGAGCAGGAGCCGGTGGCGGACTGAGAGTCTCACTCAGATGCTTCTCTTTTTCATACGTTTTTCGCGACTGTTCCTCAAGCCTCGACAAACGCTTCTCTTTCTCCGCTCTTATTTTTTTGGTCTCATCGACCATTTTCTTCTCAACGCTGAAATGTCCGAATATCTGTTCGTGCATCTCCACATTGACCATAGAGGATGTAGAGGCTACCTTGCCCCCTTCCTTTTTGACAAAAAGTAATACTTCCTGCGGACTCACCTGCAGTTCTCTTGCTATATCACTTATTCGATATTTCTTTTCCATGTCCTCAAGGGCCATTACATCCTCCTCTGGATTTAAAAACTCTTTACTCTGTATCCAATATTCCGTCTATGACGGTGTTCACAATGTATCATCCGCCACATCATCCGGTTCCAGGTCATCATCGTCATCAAAAAGACCCTGCAGATCCGCTTCTGTAAACTGTTCCTTAACGGTCTTATAGATATTTTCCGCTATCTTCTTCCAATAACGCTTCTCTTCCTCGGTCACCTTACGTTCCCTCGGTTTAACCGCAGTCTTATACGTCTTACCAAAAACAGTCTGTTCTTCAGGCTTTGTCGTACCAAGAAGAGCCTGTTCAATCTCATCAATTCCAGCTTTCAGTACTTTTTTAGCCGTATCAAAACCACTGTCAAGAAGCTGATAGATCATATCATCACCAAACTCCTCACGGAACTCAATAATATCAATGTCCGTCGGATCTTCCATCGACTTATCTATCACATCACGATAAACATCAATCTCATAACCTGTCAGTTTCTCCGCCAGGTGGATATTATTACCATTCTTGCCGATTGCATACTTAATCTGATCCGGCTTCAGCATTACCCTCGCCTTCCGGGTTTTAATATCCGCATGCACCGTCAGAGGATCAATTTTCGCAGGCTGCATAGCCCTCGAAATATAAATCTCCGGCTCATCAGCATAATAGATAACATCAATATTTTCGTTATTCAGCTCTTTTACAATACTCTGAATACGCTTGCCCCTGTACCCAACCGTCGCACCAACCGGATCAATCCTCGCACTTGTGGATTCAACAGCAACCTTTGCTCGTTCACCCGGCACCCTCGCAATAGCCTTAATTACAATAAGGCCATCAAGAATTTCCGGCACCTCATGTTCAAACAGCTTATACAAAAACCTGTCATCAACCCTCGAAACAATAACCTTCATACCACCATCAGCTTTTTCCCGCTCAACCATGCTGCCATCATCAAGCCGCACCTTAGCTTTCTCACGCTCGATACGCTTGACATAAAGCTTCATCCTCGGCGTACGACGCGGATTATCCTTCTTCATCATCTCCGCTTTCGGCAAAACAAGTTCTACCCGATGATCCTTCGACGTGTTATAGGTAAAAATAACCTCATTCGCACGAATCTGGTAAACCTCACCGGCAACTACTTCCCCCACCTTTTCAAGACACTCTTCATAAACGACAAGACGCTCAAGATCACGGACCTTTTTCTGCACAGACTGCTTGATAATCTGTATGGACTTACGGCTCAGATAATCTTCAAGCCTGATAGGTCCCTCTTCAAAATAATCACCAATTTCAAGAGAGTCGTCAATTTTTCTTACCTCATCAAGGCTGATCTCAATACTTTCAATATCTACTTCCTTCACAATCTTTTTAAGAATATAGACCTCAAAATCACCCCGTTCAGGGTTAATGAAAATGTTGGATTCAACTTCAGGATCATAATCCTTTCTGAGCTGTTTCTGGATAATATCCTTCAGAAGATCCGCGATATCCATTTTAACAGCCGCACTTTCCGTGCGCTTATCCAGAAAGATCTTGGACTGTTCGATTTCACCAAAAGCACTGGCAATCTGCAACCTCCTGTCCTGACCCTCATCTTTTATCACTTTCTTTTTGGCCATCTCTTTCCTAATTGTGCATTTTGTAAAAGAAAATTTCCACTAACCCGAATAAACCTGCTATAATTCCGCCTCAGGAACCGCCCTGATTACCTGATCGAGATAAAGTGTAATACCTTCCGTTTTTGGCTGATGCCCCTTCTTTTTATTTTTTTCCGGCATAAGTACAATCCCGGGCCTCTCCTCCCCCAACAGCGATACATCCATAAGATGCCCACTCAGTTCGACCTCATTACCACTTTCATCCTTATACGTAATACTCATCAACTTACCGACATGCCTGAGATACTGCCTCGACAGCTGTATAGGCTCACCAAGACCGGGAGAAGACACGACAAGTTCAAAATTTTCACCAACCAGATCAAGAAGTTCATCGTCACCCTCTAATTTCTCTCTGATCTGTCTGCTTATATAAGCACACTGATGAATCCGAATCCCATCATCAGCATCAACCAGCACCTCAATTTTCCGGCTCTTCTCAGACCCTTTTACCTTAACATCAACAAGATATGCACCTTCTCCCCTTGTGCCGACCGACTCAGCAATAATCTGGAGAACACAATTTTTTATGCGCTCTTGCATGAACACCCCACACAAACTTTTTTTTAGAAAACAAAAAAGTGGGGAACCCCCACTCTCAGATAAGATAATGCCACCCCTCCGTCAAATCAAGTACGCTAATGTACAAAATAACCTGTCAACAGCAAAAAACCTTATTACCGAACATTTCGCTCATTATTATTGAGATTGCTCTTGAGATTACTGTCGATCACCTCATAATCAGCCTCCTCAATGTGCTTCCCCGAAGAGAATGAAGACGGTGCACTCCCAGCACGCCTGGTATTATCTGTATAAAAAAAACGCAAGCCACCCTTCACCAGACGAATAACCATCCGCGCCATAAAAAAGAAAATTATAACAAGAAGAATAAATCTCAGCATCTCAACTTCATATTATTCCAATTCATCTATAGATTCCTCATCACTTTCTGTTCTTAATAACGCAAGAAGCCGGTTTTTGTTCACCCGATACTTGAACACCTGAACACCATCAACAAACACCACAGGAATTTTAAGCCCGAACTCAGCCATCAATTCAGGATTGTCAGAAATATCTATTTTCTCCAGATCGAACGATTCCACCGATTGTACGTTCCGCAACACATCCAACGCCTCATCACACAAACAACACTCAACCTTACCATAGAGCGTAACCTTATGTCTTTTGGTAGTCATCAGGTAAACAGCTCTCTCGCAGCCGGTTCCCGCAGTATCTCCATCACCGCTTCTAGCGACAGCGTTGTCTGTTCAGAAGTCACAAGATTCTTCAACGAATACAACCCGCTCTCAACTTCCGCCGCACCAATAAACAACGCATAAGAAGCCCTGATCCTGTTTGCTTCCCTCATCTGCGCCTTCATACTCCTCTCCGCCAAATCCATATCCGTCATAATACCAGCCTTACGCAACCGATAAGCAATATGCAACCCATGATCCGCAAGTTCCTGACTTTGCACAACAACATACACAAGCGGCCCATGAGGGTTAAGCGCAGCAAAAAGCCCCTGTTTTTCCATCGTCATCAAAAGCCTCTCCATACCCACAGCAAACCCCGAAGCCGGCACATCCGAAGAACTGCCAAGCTCACGACCAAGACCATCATACCGCCCGCCCCCACCAATCGCATCCTGAGCCCCAAGCTCCGAACTCGTCACCTCAAAAGCTGTATAACAGTAATAATCAAGCCCCCGGACAAGCCGATGATCTATATCATAAGCAATACCCCGTTCCCCAAGATAAAAAAGGACCTTTTCAAAATCCTGAACCGCAGCATCATGCAGATAATCATACAACTTAGGCGCCCCGGCTACAATGTCCTGCACAGCAGAATTTTTGGAATCCAGAATCCTGAGCGGATTTTTTTCAAGCCTCTCCTTCGAAGCCTCATCAAGATCACCCTGAAAAGGAGCAAAATACCCCTGCAACGCCTCCCTGTAACGCAACCGATCCTCCGTACTACCAAGAGTATTAACCCTGAGCTTCAACCCATGAAGACCAAGCGACTCAAAAACCTGCATCATCAACGTCATCACCTCAGCCACAGCCGCAGGCGACGAAACACCAATCAGCTCAGCCCCGAACTGCGAAAACTGACGCTGCCTCCCAGCCTGAGGCCTCTCCTTCCGAAACAAATCACTTATATAATAAAGCTTATGTACAGGAGCCAATGAAAGCAGATTTTTCTGGATCGCCGCTCTCATCACACCCGCAGTCATCTCCGGACGCAACGTCAGCGACCGCCCTTTCGGATCAGGTTGAAACGTAAACATCTCCTTCCCAACAATATCCGTAGTCGCGCCTATACCTCTTTGAAACAATTCGGTATACTCAAAAACAGGTGTACGTATCTCACTGAACCCATAAAGGGAAGCCAGAGAATGAACCATTCCTTCAACATACTTCCACTGAGCAGCCTCTTCAGGAAATATATCCCTTGTGCCCTTGACAGCCTGGTACTGCGGCATAGCTATAAATATCCTCTACTGGTAAATTAATTATATCTGAGGCAAATCCTTTTCCTCACCCCTGAAAAGCTCAATAACGTCCGCAGGTGAAGAGGAAAGAATAAGCCTCTGACGAAAATCCTCCCGACCAGCCAGCCGGGTAATGCGGGCAAGAAGTTTCAAATGTTCAGCAAGCATCTCCTCCGGCGTAGCAAGTAGAAAAACCAGACGAACAGGCTCATGATCAAGAGAATCAAAATCCATCTCATTGCTCAACGTAGCAAAAGCCATAACCGGCTCTGTCACACCTTCCGTTTTAGCATGAGGCAACGCTATACTCTTGCCGATACCCGTCGACATTTCCTGCTCACGCTTAAGAACATCCTCCCGAAGCCTCTTGCTGTCAGATACACCAGCATGATCAGCTACAACGGAAAGCATCTTTTCAATAACCTGACTTTTTGAAGCCAGTTCAAGATTCAGAACAATATATTTTTCGGAAAGAATACCTTCAATTTTCATTAGTTCAACCTCTTTCGGTTAATACCCTTGGCCTTGGCAAAATGCTCCCTTCGCCTGAATTAAACGGATAATATAAAAAAACATTTATCCATACCACCAGCACGCTCAGTACCCCGGAAAGTTCAAAGCCGAAACGTAATAAAATAGATAAAAGGCGATACAAATATGATGGTATCAAACCGGTCAAGCACACCACCATGGCCAGGAATCAACCCTGAAGAATCTTTTACCCCGGCATCCCTCTTAAACATCGATTCTATCAAATCACCTGCAGGACTCGCCAAACCAATCAACACACCGGTCAATAACGCAGTCCTTAACGGCAGTTGAGGCACAAAACTCCCATAAATCATCGAAGCCGCAATGCTACCCGCCAAACCAAATAAAAAGCCCTCCCACGTTTTATGAGGACTCAAACGCTCAAACAATTTGTGATGAATAAACCGCCCCCCTAACGCACTCCCCCCGAAATACGCAAAAATATCCGCCGCCCAGACACAGAAAAACATGAGAAAAACCATTATTTCACCTTTCTCACCAACACTCTCAAGACGCAGTTTCAACAAAGCGCCAAAAGCAAGATTGACATAGAGCAAACCAGGAAATATCGCCCCCAGGTTAAGCAACGGTGACCCCTCCTTCAAAAAAAGCTCCATCACCAGCAATGCAACAACAACAATCAGCAAAAGCTCCCAGACTTCAAGCAACGGTCGATAAAAATTTCCCTGAAACAACAGCGTGATCAGCAATACAATCCAAAGCGCCGGCGGATGAGCTTTATGCCGAGCTATACGATGAAACTCAAAAACAGCCAAAAGCGCAAGCAACGTAAAAAAACCAAAAAACCAATCCCCGCCAACCTTGATCAGCCAAAGAAGAAAAGGAATCCCCACCAGAGCCACAACAACCCTCTGCAATAAATTCACGCTTAAAAGCTTACCCATATATATCTTTTTAAACAGCTGAACCGCCTTATTATCAACACTCATCCGCCACAACAGTTTCGCGCAGAATTACAGCCGAAAACTGCCGGACAACCACAGCAAACAACAACAAGCTCCCACCAACAACAAGCCACCACCAAAGTGCCTTAACCAAAATTTCCGGATGAACACCACTCATCAGATCTCCATTTTCCGTAAACAAAAGAAGAAGAAGAGCCGTAAAATTATTGACAAGATGGACACTTACAGGCACAGCCAAGTTACCTGTTTTACTGTAAATATAGCCAATATACCACCCAAGCAAAGCCAGGGAAAAAAGATTTGATGCACTCATGTGGAAAAAAGCAAAAATACATCCGGTCAACAGAACAGCCCCCCAGGACGACATTGATCGACTGTAATTCTGCTGGATATACCCCCTGAAAAGCAATTCTTCACAAACAGCAGGTGTAACAGCAAGAACAAACGCCACAACAAAAAACTCCGGAACCGACCGCACCAACGCAAGCTCCTTTATAAACGATTCCATCACATCACGCTGCCTCACTACTTCTCTACCAGCATCACCAAGAACTGGCCAAAGGTACAAATCCTGAAATGCATTGATCGTATACAATAACGGTTGCAAAAGAAAAACACCACCAACCGCCAATGCAACAGCACCAACGTTAAACTCCCTGCGTACCCCTAAAAAAGCCAGACTAAGCATCGAAAATGGATTTTTTCTCCCCGTATGCCATGCCGCAAGCACAACAACAGGCAACCCAAGCACAAGAATCTGTCCAACAGCCTGTATAAACCGCATCGAAGGAAGCATACTCCTGTCGATATGCAATAAAGAAAAACTCTCCAGGCTTCCCCCGTTAACAAGAAAAAAAAGCAGAGCACCAACCAGCGGATAAAGCACCATAACACCGATCAAAAAAAAGGTATTCGCCAGAAATGATAATCGCTTTGTTGCAAAAGGATCCGAAGAAGAAAATGACAGCATAGAGTTATATCCTTTACAATGAATTCCTGAGAATGTGATACCTTATCAATTTGAAAACCTGAGACGGTAATCTTGATTACATAGTTAACAGAAAGGACTACGAATGAATATCATGATATTTGATGCAACACCGCACTGGTCCGGCGGAGCAAACCGAATATTTTTATACAGCAAAGAACTTATTCAACGTGGCCACCGCGTCACTGTCTGCTGTTTACCAGCGAGCGGCCTTTCAATCCGCCTCCCCGAACAAAACATCCCGGTAATCACTATCGATCCAAAATCCGATATAAACCTCTTGGTCGTCCCAAAACTTATACAGCTGATTATAAAGAACAATATCCAAGTTCTAGACATCTGCTCCCCCAAATTTTATTGGGTAGCGTCCCTCGCCGGGCGGTTGACAAACAAAACCATCATGCTCACCCGTAACGTCCCCTATCGCAAAACAGGGCTGAAAAAATACATCAACACACTCCTCTACGATAAACTTATTGACAACATTGTAGCGGTTTCAGATAAAATAAAACGTGAACTTAGAGAAGATTTTGCTCTCACCGAACAAAAAATAACGGTAATTTACGACGGAATAGATCTGCACCAGTTCAAACAGCAACAAACAAAACAAAGAGACAATCCAGAAAACTATAGAGTCGCTGTAATAAGCCGACTTGATCAAAACAAAGGCCTGGAATGTTTTATCAACGCCATCCCGACAATAATTCAAACAATCAGCCACATCCATTTCATGATCGTAGGAACAGGTAGTATTGAACAAAAACTCAAAGAACAAACCAAACAACTCAACCTTTCCGATTCAGTTACCTTTACAGGATTCAGAAAAGATATTCCGCAACTCCTCTCCGAAGTTGATATAACCATAATGCCATCACCCGAAGAAGGCATGTCCATGAGTGCCTTGGAATCAATGGCATCAGGCAAACCAGTAGTCGCAACAACCGGCAGCGGACTAGCCGATATAATTATCAACCACAGATCAGGGATGATCGTAAAGCCAAACGACAGTAACGACCTTGCTGAAGCCATAATAACACTCTTACAATCCGACTACAGACAAGCAGGAAAAGAAGCCAGAAAAATTGTTGAAGAAAAATTTTCGCTCCAGAATGTCGTTACCCAATACGAACACCTGATCGAAAAATCAACAAATTAATCCATCTTTCACTCCAGGGAAATGAAGTCACATAAAAAGGATCATACAGCATTCCGTGAACGCCTCGCCAAAACGCTCCAGTTCTTCGCAAAAAAACGTCAATCAACAACCACTCTCCCACAACCACCAGAAAGCATAGTTATCCTGGCACGAGAATGCTACGGAGACTGCATTTTACTCACACCTCTTATCGGCACCCTCCGCAGAGAGTACCCCAACGTCTCAATATACATCATCGCCTTCAGCCAGATTATCTTCAAGTTTTTCAGTGCCGACACCAATGTTACCGCAGTCTATCATGCAAAAAGGAACATGAAACGGTACTATAAAGATATCCTCTCTAAAAGATTTGATATCCTTTTCAACCCCAAGGACCACCCATCAACCCACTTTCTCATCCAATCAACGCTCATCAACGCCCACTACAAAGTAGGACACTTCCATCCCAATCATAAAGGCCTTTTCAACCATCTCATCACTCTCGCCCCTAATGCACACGAATCATTAAAAAACCTCTCGTTCTTCAACGCTATAAGCGCAAACGCCCTCCAGGCACCCTGTAAACCATACATCCCCCCCATGCCAGTCTCCCAGGAAATCACAACATACCTCCAGACACTTCCTCCTGCCCGATACATCGGCATAAACCTCAGTGCCGGCCACACTGGCGGTCACCGCACCCACCAGCAATGGTCAGAACTCATTCAGCAATTCCCAAACGAAACCTTTATTATTTTCTCCGCACCACAGGATCTCGAACAAAAACACAAGCTCGAGCAACCACACCCCAACGTCCTGCCCTCCCCATCAACACGCAACATCTACGAAGTAGGCGAAATTGTAAAAAAGCTAAAACTCCTCATCACCCCCGACACCTCCCTCGTCCATATAGCAGCATGCTCCGACACACCATTAATAGCCCTCTACCGCAAACGCCTCGCCGACCGAACCCAATTCGGCCCACTAAGCACCCTTCAGGAAATAATCGTGTCACCCACAGCCGACGTCATCGACATCGACCCCAAACAAGTCAACACGGCACTCCTCAACATGCTGAAAGCCCTCTCCAATCATCATTAACTCAAGCATCACCGCAATCAGCATTCAAAATTCAGAATTCAGAACATCCCATCCCCCCGTCATTCCGAACTCCTGTGAGGAATCTATCCCACAGCAGATGCCGTAAAATGAATATTCGGATTTATGCGCTATATTGCACTCCACTATAAACAAAACACGATCAGGTTGCATATGAAGTTCGGAATACTATTGAGAATGCTGCGATACATGGCCCCTTCAAAAGGCAAAATCGTTTTAGTGGTTATTGTCAGCGTATTAACATCGCTGTTCAGTGTGGTATCAATCTACTCAATCCTCCCCTTGCTGAATGCCGTGTTTTCATCATCACCGGCATCACCCGCAACAACCTTAACTCCACAAGTACAGGCACGCAGCATAAGCCCCAACCAAAGCACCACTGCAAAATCAACCACACCCCTACAACCCCTTCAGCTTTCAAAAAAGGCAACTCAAGCCGAGGTGCTGAAAAACTGGGCTCTTGACAAATTTCAGCAGATGTTCAATGCCCCTACCAAACAATTGACGCTCCTCAAAATCTGTTTCTTTCTGATCTCAGCCTTTGCCCTTAAAAATTTTTTCATTTACCTCAACGGACAAATTATTTTCCGGATACAGACCAAAACAGCAAAAAAGCTCAGAGACGACGTATTCCATAGCATCATTGAAATGCACCTCGATTATTTCAACAAAAACCGAGTAGGCAACCTGATGAACTATGTCAACAATGATGTAGAAAACGTCAACAACAGCATCAGCTCAACATTTGTCAATTTTCTGCAGAACCCCTTCTCAGTATTTGTTTATGTCGGCGTCCTTCTCGCCCTCAGCTGGAAACTGACCGCTTTTGCAACAGTCACCTCCCTCTCGATTTTTTTTGTCATCAACTTCCTTGGCCGAAACATCAAAGGCCTCGCCCAGAACTTCCAGACCAAAATGGGCGACATGAACTCCGTCCTGCAGGAAAAGTTCAACGGCATAAAAGTTATCAAGTCCACTGCGTTTGAGGGTATCGAAATTGAAAAATTCAGGTCGTTCACCAACGACTTCCGGCAGTTAAACATAAAGATGGCAAGGATTCGCAATATCATCAGTCCTCTGAACGAAACGCTCCTCATTGCAGCCATCGCCTTAGTACTCTGGTTCGGAGGCCTTCAGGTATTCGATGGAGTAATGACCGCCAATGAACTGCTCGTCTTCGCCTTTACACTCTACTCCACAATGGGCCCGATTAAAATGCTTGGTGATGGCAATTTATCCATTCAAATGGGAATGATCTCCGTTGAACGACTCTTCGAAGTACTCGACACCAACACCAACGTCATCAACGGAACCCGCGCAATCAAAAGCTTTTCAAACAATATCACCTTTGAAGACGTCTGTTTTAAATACAACAAAGAACCCGACGCCCCAAACGTCCTCAACCACGTCTCATTCGAAATAAAAAAAGGTGAAATGGTCGCACTTATCGGCCAGTCAGGCTCAGGAAAATCAACAGCCGTTGACCTCCTCCTCCGATTTTATGATGTCGACTCAGGCCGCATCACCATCGACGGCATCGACATAAAAGAATTCGACTTCAAGCAACTCCGTCAAATGATAGGCATTGTCAGTCAGGAAGTTATCCTCTTCAACGATACCATCGAACAAAATATTGCCTACGGTGTCCACGAAGAAATCAACCACCCTCAAATTGAACAGGCCGCCAGACTGGCAAATGCACACGAATTTATAGTCGATAAACCCCAGCAATACCAGACACTGATTGGCGACCGAGGACTTCAGCTTTCAGGCGGCCAACGCCAACGCATTGCCATAGCACGCGCCATGGTAAAAAACCCTGAAATCCTGATTTTCGACGAAGCAACTAGTGCGCTCGACAACGAATCCGAAAAAATAGTGCAGCAAGCCATTGACAACGCCATGGAAAATAGAACCGCCCTTGTAGTAGCACACCGCCTCTCCACCATCAAAAACGCCGATAAAATCATCGTAATGGAACGAGGCAACGTCATGGAATCCGGCAACCATCAACAACTGATAGAAAATAACGGCGTATACAAAATGCTCTACGACATCCAGTTTGCCGTCAAGCCACCAGCACCCGAAACACTGATAACTGCCTGATTAACAACCACTGGCAAATAAGGTGTCATGCTCTTAACTCTTATACTTATACCTTTACTGGCTGCGTCAACGCTGACATTCCTTGCACGCTATAAAAAGCATCGCAACAAAAGAATCCAGCGCCGAAACAGAGAAACATGGGCAATCGGCATCTATAAGGGTCCATCCCCAGTAACGCTCCAACAACACGAAAGTATCAGCAACCCGATACTTACTGCTAAGGATGTCACCGACGTCACCGCCCGCTTTGTCGCCGATCCATTCATGATCCAAAACACCAACGGCTATTATCTCTTCTTTGAAGTTCTGAATGACAAACGAAACACAGGCGAAATCGGCTATGCATTCAGCCTGGACACTATACACTGGAATTACCGAAACATCGTCCTAAAAGAACGTTACCACCTCTCCTACCCCTATGTTTTCTCAGCTGAAAACCGCTATTACATGATACCCGAATGCAACGAATCAAAAGGCATACAACTTTACGAAGCACTCCGCTTTCCAAACGAATGGAAACAGATTGCAACACTCATCAAAGACAACGGACGCCACGCCGCCTTGGTCGACCCATCAATCGTTCACTACAACAACCACTGGTATCTCTTCAGTTACGCTGGCAAACTCAAAAACCTGCATCTTTTCACCTCCACTAACCTCACAGGGCCATGGCATGAACACCCCAAAAGCCCAATAGTACAAAGTAGCCCAAAATTCGCCCGTCCAGCAGGAAAAGTCATCATAACCAATAGCATCCTATACCGCTATGCACAAGACGAAACCCCGAACTACGGCACAAGAGTATGGGCATTCCGTATTACCGAACTGACACCACAAACTTATAACGAAGAACCAGTTTCAAAAGATCCGATAGTTCAGCCAGGAACTGCATGGTGGAACAAAGACGGTATGCATACAGTCGATCCGCATAAAATCACATCAGAAGAGTGGATTGCTTTAGTAGATGGGTTTACCATTAAAACTTGACCTCACTTGACCTCCGAAAAAAAAGGAATCAATACAGCAAGTGAGGTCGCTTACGCTTATAAGAGGTTTCAAAAAGCTTGGCGTGCTGCATAAACTTGTAAAAAGCATGCAGCACAGCAAAAATAAAACCAAGCAGACCATCTAAAAAACCCCTCTTGAGAATATAAATCTTGATAAATTCACCAACAGGCCGATATAAAAGTACAAATAAAGAGAAACTCCTGTTTTTTTCCTGAAACCTGACCTGCTCAAGTGTTGTATAACGGTTTATTTTTTCGAGATATGAAGTCAGCGACTCAACATGGTAGTGCAGTAAAGCCAGGTCTTTATGTTTTGGATTGATTCTGAAATCTTTACCCTGAAGCGTGATAACACCCCCATGAACATGAGTTTCATAGGTTGCACAATTTTTTTTCCAGAATCTTTTATCAATTCTCCTGTACATACAACGCAAAGGCTTTCCCAACACATAATCCTGTTTAGGAAAAGACAGTGTTGTATAACCCTCTTTGTTCTCAGTAAACTCTGTTAAATATGTCCACAGTTTTTGAGGCACAATCTCATCAGCATCAACAACCAATAGCCAATCAGATGATATTTGCGCATGAGCCCAATTCCTTGCAATTTCAGCATATCCGGATCGTTCATAATAAATAACCTTGCACCCAAACTCCTGTGCAATCAAAACAGTATCGTCACTTGAATACATATCACATACAATAATCTCATCAGCCTTAACAAGCGCCGAAAGACATTGGCGCAGCACCCGCTCAGCATTATAGGTATTGATAACAACAGAAATAGTTGCCATAAAGTAAATGAAGTTACGTTATTTTATACTTATAAAGTACAGCTTATCATTAGATATTATCTGTATTAAATAGAAGTTACTTATGAAACAATTGAAACTTTCAGCTATAGGACAATACTGTACCTACAAAAACGAATCTTTTTTACCTCTACTGATATCCAGTTTAGGATATAACATTGTATGGGTTGATCCAAACAAATGCGACATCTTGGTTATTGGCAAACCAATGAGTCCAATAAAATGGATATTAAAAAAAGGAACATCAGTTATTCTACCAGATCAATATCACACTTTCATCAATAAACATATCGATAGCCGACATTATAAACCATTAACACTTTTTCACACTAGCGAAAACTTACGTCACGATAGTGTCAAAACGGACTACTCCATATCATTCGACTTTTCAGAAGACCAAAGCCGGCATTTTAGATTTCCTTACTGGATGGAAATGGTTGACTGGTCACATGAAGGCATGCAGGGAAATACAAACAAAAGATTTGGAAAACTATTAAGCATCACAAGAATGATGCAGCCACTTGGTAAAAAATTTTTATCAAAACCACGAAAAGCCGTAATATTTGCATCTCATCTGGATGGACCAAGAAAGAACTTTTATAATGCCATAAAGAACATAATCACTATAGATGGATTTGGTAAATACTTCAACAGAAAAATAACCAGCAACAGCAGCAGTGGGCTTGAAAAATTCCATATTTTAAACGGATACGCATTTAACCTCTGTCCAGAGAATAAATTATATCCAGGGTATTACACTGAAAAAATTCCTGAAGCCTTTCTCGGAGATACGTTACCAGTGACTTGGGCAGACAGCCTTGTTTCTGCAGATTTTAACCCAAAAGCGCTTATTAATCTTGCAGAAATCGATTTGATGGATTTTGAAGGATTAAAGAAACTGTTACATACCGATAATGAATTAGCAGCATATGCTGAACAGCCTTTATTGATTACCAAACCATCAATCGAGCCGTTTCGAGAATTTATACGTAAAATTATTCTACAAGTTATGTAAAACATATATTAAATGACTCATACAAGCCTGAAAAGCTTGCCATGTAGCTGCAACGATTATTTGACCAATTAATCTGTATCATGATAAAAACAAAAAAAGTCGCTCTCATTACTGGCATAACCGGGCAGGATGGATCATATTTAGCCGAGCTGTTGCTTGAAAAAGGGTACGAAGTACATGGAATAAAACGCAGATCAAGCTCACTTAATACCGAACGAATAGACCATCTCTATCAAGATCCACATGTAAACCATCGTAATTTTGTCCTCCACTATGGAGATCTTACAGATAGCAGTAACCTCACACGGATTATCGCAGAAAGCCAGCCGGACGAAATCTATAACCTCGGGGCACAAAGCCATGTCGCGGTAAGTTTCGAAGCACCAGAATACACCGCCGACGTCGATGGAATCGGTACATTAAGGCTACTCGAAGCAATCCGCTTTCTTAGACTAGAAAATAAAACTAGATTTTACCAAGCATCAACTTCTGAACTATTCGGATTAGTGCAGGAAACTCCACAGCGCGAAACCACACCCTTCTACCCACGAAGTCCATATGCTGTAGCAAAACTCTACGCCTACTGGACAGCAGTGAACTACCGCGAGGCATATGGCATATTCGCTTGCAACGGCATTCTCTTCAACCACGAATCTCCCCGGAGAGGCGAGACATTTGTAACTCGAAAAATAACTCGAGGCCTTGCGAATATAGCGCAAGGCCTCGAGGATTGCCTCTATATTGGAAATATGAACGCACTACGCGACTGGGGTCACGCCAAAGATTATGTTCGAATGCAGTGGATGATGCTGCAACAAGACAAACCGAAAGATTATGTTATTGCTACAGGCATCCAATATAGCGTAAGAGAATTCATAACAAAAGCCGCCGTAGAGTTGGGCATAACGCTTACCTTTGAAGGAAAAGGCATAAATGAAAAAGGCATCATCAAATCCGTAAAAGGCGATAAAGCTCCTGCTGTCAAATCCGGCGACATCATCATCAAGGTAGATCACCGCTACTTCCGTCCTTCAGAGGTTGAAACTCTTCTTGGTGATCCCACAAAAGCAAAGAATGATCTCGGATGGGTACCTGAGATTACACTTGATGAAATGATACATGAGATGATTGAACACGATCTTGATCTCGCTAAAAGGAATACATTCTTGAAAAAAAACGGATTCAATATTGCAGTAAGCAAGGAAAACTAATGTGTATATTTTTATTAAAAATACATGATATTTAACCCTATATTACGCAATAGAATAGCAATGGCTTTCAGTAAAGCAGTTAACTCATTAAGAAATAAAAAGTTGCATGTTGAAATTCATAACAATGCAAGTATCGCATATTACGCTGAATACAATAAATTAGTTAGAGATTACTACCTATACTGCATAAATCAGATAGTCGATCAATTAAACATCTCTACCCATTGCAACATCATATTCGGTCACTATAAATGGACCTTTCCAAATAAGCATAAAACCATACGCATTGAATTCCAATACGAACATACACTAGTAAAAGTCGGTGGACGAGACACTATTGGGGCCATAAAAGGGGTAATCCCGGTAAGTAATACAGAAAATGAGACCTATTTAGTACGGATTTCAAATTACACCAAGTTACTAACTGCAGATATAATAGTAGACTATAGCCTTCCAAACATAATAAATATTACCAGTTCCGGGAAATACACTAGGCTGCATACAAAACTCTTTCATTTTTGGCCATTGCTTTACAAATACATAAAGGATGAGATTAACTATCAAGAACGAGACCTTTCCTTAATAACAATGTTTGGAAATCCAGATGAACCATACAGAAAGAACTTTATAAACACCCTCCACATTCACGGCATATACCCAATAAATATCAATAATACATTTGACAATGTTGAATCATTGTATCGCAGAACTAAAATTTTAATTAATATAAGACAAACAGATTCACATCATACCATAGAAGAACTGAGGATTTTACCTGCCCTACTCTGTAAAACAATTGTAATCAGCGAAATAGGACCCCTGCAAGATTCTATACGCTACAATGAATCTATCCTGTGGGCATCACTCGACGACATGCCCTCTTTGATAAAGGATGTTGTTAATAAGTATGATGTATATTATAATGTTGTTTTTAGCGGAAATCGCTTGTCACACATTGTAGATAAATTATCAAATGACAACAAAGAGACTGTACAGAATATTATTACTCATATAAACCATTTGCTTTAAGTATAAATATCAATGCTCCCACCCTTATTATTAACATCTTGTGTAAATGTCTCAGCCCCATTTACACAAATAAGAAACAAGCAAGTTCGGATTGAATTAACAATTAAATCAATCATCAAATGGGTAACCATTGAGCCAGAAATTAAGATTGTTATTTGTGATGGTTCAAATTTCGATTTCTCTTCAATAATAGCAAATATATTTCCAGGTAAAGATATAGAATGCATATACTTTTATAACAATGGAGATGCTGTTGCAAAATACGGGAAAGGTTATGGAGAAGGTGAAATTATCAACCACGCTATCGAAAAATCAATTATTCTTAATGAAGCATATTTTTTTGCTAAATGCACATCAAAATTATGGGTAGAGAATTTTTCAGAATGCCTTTTATATTGGAATGGTAGTTTTCTAAGCGACTGTGACTTTTCCTACCTGAAAAAAGGAAGACTTATTACATTTAAATCTGTAGACACAGTATTCTTCCTGGCCAACAAACAATATTACATCAACAACTTCTCAACCGCATATACTAATGTTAGAGATTTAGAACACCAATGGCTTGAACACTGCTTTAAAGATATCATAATAAAAAACGGAATCATAAATTTTATGCTCCCTGTAGCCCCTGTTATCAAAGGAATATCAGGCACCACAGGAAAAGAGAACAACTACTCATTAAGCAATAAAGCATACGACGTCATGAAGCGACTAATTATCAGGCATAGTAGAATTTACAAACCTTTTATTGTGGACGACCTCAAATACAAATGATAATAACTATTAACTGAAATAACAATTATTGCGATAGTATTTCTATGTCAATAACATTTGAAACAAAAGTCTGGGAAAATGACTGGCAATTAATCATGAATACTTCAAGACTTAGAAAAACAATTGAGAATTGTTATTATAATTTCGATCAAAAGGTTTTATATATCAATAATGTCAATAATAGTGTTGAAGTAAAAGAGAAAGCGGAGGAATTAGTGCATAATGGTATTATTGATAAATTTATAAACGTCAGTGACTACTGCTCAGCAGCATTGAAATACTTCAACCTAAGTAAAGATAAATTAGGAAAGGGTTACCACTACTCTATAGCTGAATTGGTTTCAATATACCTTACGAAAACAACATACATACTTCATTTGTCAGGTGATACGTCCATATTGCCAAATATATCTCGCGACTGGATAAAGATCGGGATAGATACTTTAGAAAACCACCACAATGTAAAAGTTTTTAATCTGAATTGGGATTATAAACACAAAGGAGCCAAATCAGAGTCTGATTTTGAAGATATAAATTGTTTTTTTGGATACGGGTTTTCCGATCAGATGTATTTAATCAGAACTGATGATTTCAAGCAACGCATATACGAATATTACGACAATGCATCAGAACGCTACCCGGAATATGGAGGAGAACTGTTTGAAAAAAGAGTCGACTCTTGGATGCGACAAAATAATTACTTAAGAGCAACTTACAAACATGGAAGCTACATACATAATAATTTTACAAAAAGCAATGTATTGAAGGCTATAGCTATTTTCCTTGACAAACCAGACATCCTAAGTTGGAGGTAATATCTTGAGAAATAAGTTATACTTTTATATGTCAACTCTATTTCCGTAACGGCTCGTATAATAGTCAAAAAGCGCTTTTATAATATACTTCACATAGAGAGATTTATTATTACCATAGCGCAGTAATTTTGATATCATAAGATATATAGCCTTTTTATGTCTTTGAATACATACAGGAAATTCTTTTTTATATTTATTGTTAATCCATAAACTATTACGAACAATAAAATAGACTCTTTTTGGAGAATGTATATTAAAAGTCCTTTTTCTATAACCAAATATAAAAGAACTAGCATAAGGCATTCCAACCTTATGATGGATATAGCAATTGGTCGACTGCAGAATATCTTTCCCCATCATATTTGCACGAAGACAATAATCCTGATCGACGCAATCTATAAATAAATCTTCGTCAAATGTTCCAATATTCTTTACTAAAGATAAGTTTAATAGATTTCCGGATGTCATAACTGTATCTTTTTTTTCAAACTCCCAGTTTTTTTTATTATCAAGCACTATTTCATGAGAAGGAGATAATATCGCAACCTTTTCTTGATCTATTAAAGATACTGAATTAAAGAATCTCAAGGCCTGATCATCTTCAAAATAACTATCTTGATCCATTGTAAGCATCCATAAATAACTCTCATCTATGGCGATATTAGCACAAATATTAAGAGCCCCTGCTATTCCATTATTTTTACCAGATGCTAATATTTCAACCTTAGGATATTTTTCAAGCAATTTAACATGAAGAGTATTATCTACTATAGGACTATTATCAACAACGTACAACTTGTCGATAAACATGATATAGGTTTCTATATTCTTTATATATGAATCAAGAGGAGAGTAAAGAGTAAGCATGCCGCAAATAGAGAGTCCCGTACCCTTTCCTCTATCTGTCATGTTTTATGGGCAATATATAAGTTATTTTTTCACCACACTGAGCCAACCATTTACATCAGCAATATCGCTCGCCGACAAAGTTCCTACACAATCCTTAAGTTGCAGTTTACTTAAAATATATTGATACCGCGACTTCGCCAGATTCCGACGACTCGACAGCAACTTCTGCTGAGCATCAAGTACTTCCATATTGGTTCTTAAGCCCATCTCAAACCCTTTTTTGGTACCCTTCAATGCAATTTCTCCCGACTTTACCGCCTGCTCATACGCTTGAATCTGCGACACGCTGGTAACAACACCATTAAAATATTTCCTCACATCCGATTCGATTCCACGTTCCTGCCAGCTAAGCTGCTCCTGAGCTTTAAGTCTTTTTGCCTGAGCCTGACGCACCGATGCACTTACATAACCCCCGGTATATATCGGGACACTCATTTGTAACGCAATAGAATACGTATTGTAGGAAGATCCGATAATATAATTGCTATCACTCAAATCGTAGTTTTGTCCAGCAACTAAATTTAACGCAGGATAACGAGCAGCCCTCTGCTTGTCAATTTCTTTCCCTGCAATCTCCTTTTCATGGCGAGCAACAGCAACCTCATGATTATCAGAACGAGCAAGCTCAACCCACGATTCAACGTTCCCAGGCTCCGGTTTCTGTAAAATCATTTTTTCAGGAGCAAGTTTACAAAGTTCATCAGGATAAACACCTGTAAAATGCTCAATCTCCCTACGGCTGAACTCAAGACCATTAACAATTTCAACACCATCCGCCAATGCTAAATCATAAGCAGCCTGAGCTTCACTAATCTCTGTAATAGTCCCGAATCCTTTTTCAAAACGTCGCTTTGTCTGTTGAAGCTGTTCAAGCGATGCATTAATATGGGCCTGACTGAACTCAAGATTATCCTCCGAATACAAAGCATTACAATATGCCTCTGAAATTCTGATAATTAAATTAGACTCTTCATTCTGAAGCACGGCTTCACCTTTCGCAGCTATAGCTTTAGCCTGCTTATAATCTGCTATGCTCGAAAGATTAAACAGCGGTTGTTGCAACGAAAGACTATAAGTTTTAGAATTATAAAATTGGTTATAACGAGTATACCCACCAAAATAAGACGGCGTTATACTAAAAGTCTCATTCCTTCCGCGCTGAGCACTGCCACTTATTCTAGGGCGAAATTCAGCCCTTGCCTTAGCAATCTCCTCCTTTGATACCAAATTATCAGCCTTTGCCGCCCGCAACTGAGCATCATACACAGTTGCTTTCTCATAAGCAGTCGATAAATCAAACGGGGAGGCGGATACCGTCAATGCGGCAAAATAATATCCAGAAACAACCATCAAACGCACTAATAGTTTCATATCCTATACATTCATTACGCTTAATTATACACACAAACACAGATATCAACCTATAAATAACAGCTAAGCAATTCAGTCCTACTCCTCCTTCATTGAAACATTAATCCTTTTGAACAACGGATCAACAAGATAAGTCAAAAGAGAACGTTCACCAGTCTTGATAACCACCTGTACTGGCATACCAGGCTGCATCTGTCGTTTTCCTAATATTTTCATACCATCAGGAGTAACAAAAACACGAGCAAGATAATAAGATGCATTCGGCATCATAGGGTTAACCCCCTGATCAGTTATAATATCTTTCGAAACTGATTCAACCTGACCTTTAACAATAAGCTGCGGCGAATGAGAAAACGAAAAAAAGCTAACATCAACTGGCAGGCCTTTGTGAATACTGTCGATCAACTGAGGCGAAACTCTGGCATCAATAAGCAGGCCTTCATGAACCGGAACAATATCCATAATCTTCTGCCCTGGTTGAACAACCGCCCCTACCGACTGCACCTGCAATCCAACCACCTGTCCAGTTGCCGGAGACCGCACCTCGGTATCTGCAACTTCCTCAGCAAGCGCCCTTGTCTTTTCAGCATCAGCACCAACTTCAAGTTGAACCTGCGCCAACTGAGAAGCAGTATTAGTTATAAAGTCAGAAACCTTAAGTTCAAGATCCCGCTGCTGGCTCATCGGCGCAAATCCCTCCTTAACCAAAGCCTTCATCCCAGCCAATTGGTCATTGATAATCTTCAACGACAACCTGCGCGACAAAAAAAGTTGACGCTGATTCTGCATATTTTGTTCAGCCAGAACCTTGTCATGATCAATCAAAAGATCTTTATGAAAGCTAATCGACCCCGCACCTTTCATCTCTGCAATAAGTCGATCAGCAGTAGCCCGCATGCCAAGGTAATGTTGATGCACCTCATCATAGCGAGCTTTAGCTGTCTGAGTGTCAAGCTTCATCAGCACGTCACCCTCTCGCACCATTTGCCCCTCCCGTACATAAACCTTTTCAATCTTTCCACCCCGTAAATTTTCAACCACCTTACGCTTTGTAGCAATACTCACTACGCCCTGAGATGGAACTCCCTCATCAAGAGGAGCAAAAGCTGCCCAAAGCAAAAAACCACCAAAGCCGACAAGCAAAATCCATATGCCAAGCCGAATAGGGCTTCGAGTATCGCGATACTCACTGCCACTTACCTTAACTGGAACGGTCTTCTTCACTGCCATCAAATCACTAATAGCCATTATTATACGTTATATCATTTCACAAAATATTGAATCAGGCTTCAGAAAGCGCTGGTTTTGCTATTGCAGGGCGCAAAGCAGCCAAAACCTCATCACGAGGTCCACAACGGATAATCTTTCCTCCCTGCATCACCACCAAAAGGTCCGCAACACCGAGAACACTTGGACGATGCGTGATAAGAATCACAGTTTTCCCCTTATTTTTTAAATCAGTAACCGCCTCAAGTAATGACCGCTCACCCGCATCATCAAGATTAGCATTCGGTTCATCAAGCACAAGGACAGCAGGATTACCA